>ERZ835080.19-NODE-19-length-180864-cov-5.378178_pt1 | contig 180864 bp, 155 predicted proteins | sample MGYA00519688_ERZ835080 | MGnify/ENA primary metagenome ERZ835080 (study PRJEB31850, sample SAMEA3708770) | human gut metagenome | biome: human gut; feature: human-associated habitat; material: faeces | place: China | collected 2014 ... | reverse complement strand
ATCATGGGGGCTTCGGGATCAGGAAAGACGACACTTTTGAACTGCATTTCTACAATCGACCGCCCCACAGGAGGAAAGGTCTGGATCGACGGAGTCTGCACATCGGAGTTGAAAAAGGGAGAACTTGCAGATTTCCGCAGAAACCGCCTGGGATTTATTTTTCAGGAATTTAATCTGCTGGATACACTGACAGCTTTTGATAATATCGCACTGGCATTGCAGATCCAAAAGTGTCCGCATGATAAAATAAAAGAGAAAATAGAGGCAGTGGCACAGAAGCTCGGGATCAGAGAAGTGCTTGAAAAGTATCCGTATCAGTTGTCAGGTGGTCAGAAGCAGAGAGTTGCCGCAGCACGGGCAATCATCACACATCCAAGCCTGATCCTTGCGGATGAGCCGACCGGAGCATTGGACAGTAAAAGTTCCAAAGACCTGCTGGAAAGTCTGAAGCTTTTAAATGAAACAGAGCACACAGCGATCCTGATGGTGACGCATGATGCCTATACCGCCAGTTATGCCCGGAGGGTTATTTTTATTAAAGACGGAAAGGTATTTCACGAACTGTTAAAAGGAACAGAAGAACGGAGAAGTTTCTTTGAACAGATCATGGATGTCATTTCACTTCTCGGAGGTGACATGAATTATGCTGATTAGACTGTCGATCAAAAATATCAGGAAAAGTATCAAAGATTATGCAATCTACTTTTTTACACTGGTACTGGGTGTCTGTATCTTTTATGTATTCAATGCGATCGAAGGGCAGTCTTCGATGCTGGAGGTGTCCAGGACAAAGTCAGATTCCATCGGTCAGATGGTGTGGGCAATTTCAAGCATGAGTATTGTTGTATCCCTGATCCTTGGATTTCTGATTGTGTATGCCAACCGCTTTCTGATGAAAAAAAGAAACCGGGAATTTGGAATTTATCTGATACTTGGAATGAAAAAAGGCGATATTGCAAAGATTCTTTTCGGTGAGACGCTCTTGGTCGGAGCAGTCTCGCTGACTGCAGGACTTCTTTTAGGAATCGGACTGAGCCAGTTTATGTCACTGCTGGTGGCACATATGTTTGAAGCAGATATGGGCAGATTTGTCTTTACGGTATCCATTCCGGCGATTGGGAAGACGATTTTGTATTTCGTGATCATTTATGTGATCGTGATTCTGATGGATACAGTTCTGATTATGAAGACCAGGCTGATCGATCTGCTATTATCGAAGAAAAAGAACGAAAAGGTCCATCTGAAAAATCCGGTCATCTGCTGTATTATATTTGTAGCAGCGTGTATCATGCTGGGAACAGCATATTATAATGTTACTGCCGGACAACTGGATACAGAGGCTGAGGTCATGATACAGATCCTGCTTGGAATTGTAGGAACATTTCTGGTCTTTTGGTCCGTCAGTGGTGCTTTGTTTCAGATCATGAAAAAGTGTTCCGGGATTTATTATAAAAGACTGAATTCTTTTGCTTTCAGCGAGATACGAAGCCAGGTCAATACTTCCGTGGCGGCAGGAACGATCATTTGTCTGTTGCTTTTTGCTACCATTTGTATTCTCTCCAGTGCCTTTGCCCTGAAAGATTATAAGGCGAAGCAGGTGAAGAAGGTAGCCGGAATTTCAGTCAGTATGGAAAAATGGACAACGGATGGAAAAACGGTCAGGGATGTACTGGAAAAATCAGAATTTGATTTTTCTGCCTTCCAGGACTGCCATGAATTTTATACTTATGAAACCAGAGAAGTTACCATGAAAGATCTGATGGGAAGTGCAGGGGAAGAACTGCTGAAGACGCAGCAGGGATTCGAGGAATTTCTGGATTCTGAAGTAGAACTGATCCATGAAAGTGACTACAACCGGGCAGCAGAACTGTACGGTTATAAAAAAGTCCACCTTGGAGCAGCCGGCTATGCGGTGAGTGCAACAACAGAATTTTCCAAAAAGTATTTTAACAAAGGATTAAAAGAAAAGGTCCGGCTTACGATTCAGGGACAGGTACTTGATGCAGCAGAGGAAAAATGCCAGGAAACGTATCTGATGATGTCGTATTCAGACCAGAATATGGGGGTAGTGATCGTACCGGATACAATATCTTTTCCCAAAGCAAGCAGACATGCTTCTTATCTGCTTGCCGATTATTCCCCAAAATATGATACAAAAGAGTTCAGAAATTATATGGACAGTGATGAATTTCGATATCAGAAAGAGTTTACGGAAGATGAGCTGCTTTCTGTCAGTACGCAGTCGGAGATCTATGATGAAAGTATCGGGTCCAGTGGAGTTGTGATTTTTGTGGCAATTTATCTTGGTCTGGTATTTATCATCAGCGGGGCAGCACTCCTTGCATTGAAAGAACTGTCCGATGCCATTGACGGAAGAGAAAAATATCGGATTTTACAACAACTGGGAGTCAGTGAAAAAGAGCTTGGGCATACATTATTTTTACAGATGGCAGTCTTTTTTGCTTTCCCGTTGCTCCTTGCCATGATCCATTCCATTTTTGGTATCCAGGTATGTATTGAACTGCTCAGTATTTATGATATAAAAGCAATCATTCCGGCATTGCTGATCTGTGCGGCGATGATCGTGGGAATTTATGGAGGTTATTTCCTGCTTTCATACAGAGGATGTAAAAGAATTATAATAACCAAAAGAATCCGTTGAAAATCGTTCTCATAAAATGTATAATTAAAACGTTGGGAACATGGTAAAGTGCTTCTGACAACATCTTGCAGATGGCGTGAAAAGGAGAAAAAAATGAGTATTAAGATTGGTATTTTAGGTTATGGAAATCTTGGAAAAGGCGTAGAATGTGCGATCAGACAGAATGAAGATATGGAATTGGCAGCAGTCTTTACGAGAAGAGATCCTGCAACAGTGAAGATCCTGACAGAGGGAGCAGCAGTGTGCAGAGTAGAGGATGTAGAAGCATGGAAGGACAAGATTGATGTTATGATCCTTTGTGGAGGAAGTGCGACAGATCTTCCAGAACAGACTCCGAAATATGCAAAGCTTTTCAATGTGATCGACAGCTTTGATACACATGCAAGGATTCCTGAGCATTTTGGAAATGTAGATGCAGCAGCAAAAGAGGGCGGCAATGTAGGAATCATTTCCGTAGGCTGGGATCCGGGAATGTTCTCACTGAACCGTCTCTATGCAAATGCAATCCTTACAAACGGAAAGGATTATACATTCTGGGGCAAGGGTGTAAGCCAGGGACATTCCGATGCAATCCGTAGAATTGATGGAGTAAAAGATGGAAAACAGTACACAATTCCTGTAGAAGCTGCACTGGAAGCAGTCAGAAACGGAGAAAATCCGGAACTGACTACAAGACAGAAGCATACAAGAGAATGCTTCGTAGTAGCTGAGGAAGGTGCTGATCTTGCACGCATTGAAAATGAGATCAAGACAATGCCGAATTATTTTGATGAATATGATACAACAGTACATTTTATTTCTGAAGAAGAACTGAAACGTGATCACAGTGGAATTCCGCATGGTGGATTTGTGATCCGTACAGGCAAAACCGGCTGGAACGATGAGAACAGTCATGTGATCGAATACAGCCTGAAGCTGGATTCCAATCCGGAATTTACATCTTCCGTAATCGTTGCATATGCGAGAGCTGCATATCGCATGAGCCAGGAAGGACAGAAAGGATGCAAAACAGTATTTGATGTTGCACCGGCATATTTAAGTGCACTGGATGGCGCTGAACTGAGAAAACATCTTCTGTAATATATGAAATGAAATTGTAAAAAATAAGGATCGGGTTTTTGACCCGGTCCTTTTTGCGCTCCAGGAGGGGAATATATTGGCAGGTTTTTACTTTTTTATTGACGTTGTTACAAACATGATATATAATACCTACATAATATTGTAACAAGATTGTAAAAAATACGAATATTTATACTCGTAGAAAGAGGTTGACCGTATGGGAAAGGTGTGCAAAAAGTCATGGATCGCAGCCATATTTTTAGGAGTGATGCTTTTTGCTGCAGGCTTTGCGTTTCAGGCGTCCACGGTAGATGCGCAGGCTGCTACAACTGGTTTTCGAACCGTAAAAGGAAAAACATACTATTATAAAAACGGAAAGAAAGTTAAGGGATGGCTTACTTTAAAAGGAAAGAAATACTTCCTTAATACAAGGACAGGCGTCTTGCTGAAAGGCTGGCAGAGAAGTTCCAGAGGACCAAAGCGCTATTTTAATAAAAAAAATGGTGTTATGTATACCGGAATGAAAAAGATCGGCGGTAAATATTATTACTTCGATATCAAGACCGGCTACACGAAGAGGGGATTTGTAAGATCTGCCAATGGCGCAGTTGTCCGTTATTTCCAGCCATCGAATTATACGATGGCAAAAGGCTGGCTGAAAAATGCAAAGGGGCAGAAGTGGTATTTTGCCAGCGATGGTAAGATGTATATGGGACTGAAAAAAATCGGCAAATATTATTATTATTTCAATCCAAGTACAGGAATTGCAGCCAGCGGTTATGTGAATACCGGAAATGAGACGAGATATTTCAATGCCAAATACAAAAGAATGGTTAGCGGCTGGACAAAATCTGCCAAAGGAGAATTAAGATACTTTGGCAGCAACGGTGTTATGGCCAAGGGACTTACAAAGGTTGGCAGTGCTACATATTATTTTGATCCAAGTACGGGAATCGCAGCGGGCGGCTGGGTAACGATCAGTGGAAATAAATATTACTTTGACAAGAGTAGTTTCAAGATGGTTACAGGTACCAAGTCGATTGATGGTGTGACCTATACATTCAGCTCAACAGGTATTATGACCTATTCATCTGCAAATGACAGCAGTACGACAAGCAATACCTATTTTGCAAATGATCCGAAACCGGTTGAGCAGACCGGGATCAAAACGCTCAAGAATTATCTTGCCGGGGCATTGAAACCGGTTGGACAGGCATTGTATATCTGGGGCGGCGGTTGGTATGATTCCACAAGGATCGGTGTCAGCCCGACCTGGCAGAGCTTTTATCTCAGCCAGACAAGTAGTTATAACTATAATAATTATCGTGATCTGAGTACTGCAAACAGAGCAAAAGGACTTGACTGTTCCGGATTTGTAGGATGGGCAGCACAGCAGGTTATGAGAAATGGAAATAGTTATACGGTTGTATCAGGAGAAATCGGCAGTTATTATAAGAATACATTAAAATGGGGAACCTATGTAAATCAGAATTACTTGTCCCAGACAGGCTGGAAGGTATATCCGGGAGACATCGGATATGATGACGGTCATACATGGATCGTTCTTGGACAGTGTTCCGATAAGAGTGCCGTGATCGTTCATTCCACTCCGAATGCAGGATGCCAGATTGCAGGAACCTGTACACCGGATGGAGATTATGACAGTCAGGCAGTTGCTCTTGCAACGAAGTACATGTCCAGATATGCAGGATATAAGAAGTATACCTATCGTCCATCCTGCGGTAACTATATCCGAAGAGGAAATTATATGAGATGGTACGGCTCCACTCTTTCTGATCCGGATAACTTCAAGAACAAAACGGCAGATGTCATTTTGCAGGAATTATTTGGATTTTAAATAAGAATGAAATGTTACGGAGAAGTTTCCAGACACGGGAACTTCTCCTTTGTTTTGCAGAACTTTTAATAAATGTTACAAAATATTAAACTTTTTATCGATTTACTCTTGCATTCGAAAGAACCTTGTGTTAATATGTATAAGAACTTAAGAAAGATATTTCACAAATGTTACAAAATAGAGTTAAAATGATTATGAGGTGAGAAACATGAAAAAAAGAATTGTTTGCCTGACGTTGGCATTAATGATGACTGCAACACAGGTTGTCAGTGTAAGCGCGTCAAGAGAAGATGAACTGAGAGAGGAACAGGCAGCTACAAGCGCACAGCTTGATGCTACATATGCTCAGATTGATCAGCTCTACTCCGCTAAGCAGCAGTTACAGGATGAGATCAACTCCCTGGACGCAAATCTTGTGAATGTCATGGTTTCCATTCAGACCTTGGAAGGGGATATCAGTAATAAAGAAGCAGACATTCAGCAGACACAGGCTGACCTGCAGAAGGCACAGAATGCCAAAGACAAACAGTACGCAGCAATGAAACAGCGTATCCAGTATCTGTACGAAAAAGGTGGAAATGAAGCCTGGTTCCAGATGATGATGAGTGCAGATAATCTTTCTGATCTTCTTACAAAAGCTGAGTATACTCAGAAAATGTATGATTATGACAGACAGAGCCTTGAAAAATATGCAAACACAATTACACAGGTAACAAACCTTGGAAATCAGTATCAGCAGGAAAAAGCTGAACTGGAAGGTATGAAACAGGAATATGAAGCACAGTCTGTAGATCTTCAGAATCAGATTGATACAAAGAAAGCAAATTCTGCAGATTGTGATAATGAAATTGCATATGCACAGGAAATGGCAAATGAATATGCAAACCTGATTCAGGAACAGCAGGCGGAGATTGAACAGCTTGAAGCAGAACGTATTGCAGCCGAAGAAGAGGCAAGACGTCAGGCAGAAGCTGAAGCAGCAGCAGCTGCTGCTGCAGCCGAGGAAGAAGCTGCACAGCAGGAACAGGAAGATCAGACAGTATATGATGAAGACGGTAACGAAGTTGATGCTTCAGAAGCAGCAGAAAACGGAGATACTGTATATGACGAAGATGGAAACGAGGTTGATCCGAGCCAGACTACAACAGAAACAACTACAGAAGACAGTGGAAGCAGTGATGTAGAATATGATGAATATGGAAATGTGATTGACAGTGACAACACAGTTGATCCGGATACAGTAGATACTTCATCCAGCTCTTCAAGCTCCAGCAGTTCTTCATCCAGTGGTTCAGGATCTTCAATCGTAGATTATGCTACACAGTTTGTTGGAAACCCATATGTATGGGGTGGCACAAGTCTTACAGGTGGAGCTGACTGCTCTGGATTTACACAGAGTGTATATGCTCAGTTTGGCTACAGCCTTCCGAGAACATCTTATGAGCAGCAGAACTGGGGAACAGAAGTTTCTTATGCAGATGCTCAGCCAGGAGACCTGATCTGCTATGGTGGACATGTCGCAATCTACATGGGTAACGGACAGATCGTACATGCATCCAACTCCAGAGATGGTATTAAGATCAGCAACAACGCTGCTTACAGAACAATCCTGTCTGTAAGAAGACCTTCATAAATATGATTTCAGGGCAGTTCCTTCGGGAGCTGCTTTTTTTTCTTGACTTTTAAAAGAAAAAGTATTAATATGACTTAAAGCGCAACGGAGCACTTCATGGTTCCGTGCGCTCTTTTTTATTTAAACGTCAGGAGGAAACGAAAATGAGAAAGAGTAAAATGTGGAGAATGTTGACAGTAGCTGCAGTAGCTGCATCAATGACATGTGGGATTATAGGTGTACAGAGTGTAAGTGCGGATGATAAGAAAACTCTGAAAGTTGCAATGGAATGCGGATATGCTCCTTACAACTGGACACAGCCAGATGACTCCAATGGAGCAGTACAGATTTCCGGAAGTTCTGATTATGCGTATGGATATGATGTTATGATGGCAAAGAAAATTGCAGATGAATTAGGCTATGATCTTGAAATCGTAAAGCTTGACTGGGATTCTCTTGTACCGGCAGTACAGTCCGGTCAGGTTGACTGTGTTATTGCAGGACAGTCTATTACAAAAGAACGTCAGTAGATGGTTGATTTCACAGATCCATATTATTATGCATCCATCATCACTTTGGTTAAGAATGATGGAGATTACAAGGACGCAGCAAGCGTAGAAGACCTTAAAGGAGCTACAGTGACATCACAGCAGAATACGATCTGGTATGATTCCTGCCTGCCTCAGATTCCAGATGCTGATATCCTTCCGGCACAGGAAAGTGCACCGGCAATGCTGGTTGCTCTTGAATCCGGCAAATGTGATGCAGTTGTCACTGACATGCCTACAGGAAAGGCTGCATGCGTAGCATATCCGGATTTCAAACTGCTGGACTTCAGTGGAACAGACGGAGCATTTGAAGTATCTGATGAAGATATCAATATTGGTATTTCAGTACAGAGGGGCAACGATGAACTTAAGGATGCAATCAATGGCGTGCTTAAAGATATGACCGAAGATGATTATAATAAAATGATGGATGAGGCTATTTCCGTACAGCCACTTTCAGAATCATAAAGGAGGAGCGAAATGCTGCCTGAGAGTTTTGGAGGAAGAATTATATATCTTCTTCAGCAATATGGTCCTTCTTTCCTGAAGGGAGCCGGTGTCAGCATGTGGCTGGCGCTGGTAGGAACACTTTTTGGATGTATCATTGGTTTTCTGGTTGGTATCGTTCAGACGATCCCGGTGGAAAAAAATGATTCAACAGCCAAAAAAGTAATTATCAAAGTTGTCAAATTTATTATGGCCTGCTATGTGGAGTTCTTTCGTGGGACTCCAATGATGGCCCAGGCAATGTTTATTTATTTTGGAAGTGCCTATCTATTTAACATCAATATGTCTATGTGGTTTGCAGCAATCTTTATTGTATCGATCAACACAGGGGCATACATGGCAGAGACAGTTCGAGGTGGTATTCTTTCCATCGATCCCGGACAGACAGAAGGCGCCAAGGCAATCGGCATGACACATGTTCAGACGATGATAAATGTAATACTTCCGCAGGCCCTGCGAAATATCATGCCGCAGATCGGAAATAACCTGATCATCAATATCAAAGATACCTGTGTACTTTCAATCATTGGTACAGTAGAGCTCTTTTACACGACTAAAGGTGTTGCAGGAGCACTGTATACATATTTTGAGTCCTTCACAATTGCAATGGTTATCTATTTTATCATGACGTTTACCTGTTCCAGAATCCTGCGTGTGATCGAACACAAGATGGACGGACCGGATAATTATGATCTTGCAACCGCTGATACTCTGACACATACCAGCGGAATGTACTCTTATAAAGAAAGGAAGGACAGCAGAGAATGAGTGAGACAATTCTGAAAGTACAGCATCTGGGAAAATCTTTTGGAAATAATGAGATTCTGAAAGATATCGATTTCTCAGTGAAGCCGAAGGATGTTACCTGTATCATTGGCCCTTCCGGTTCCGGTAAATCCACGCTGCTGCGTTGCATGAATCTTCTGGAAACACCTTCCTCAGGAGAGATAAGATACCATGGAACGAACATCATGGATAAGCATGTGAATGTGCCGGAATATCGTTCAAAGGTTGGTATGGTGTTTCAGAACTTTAACCTGTTCAATAACATGACAGTTCTTAAAAACTGCACGGTGGGGCAGGAGAAAGTCCTGAAAAAGAGCAAGGAAGAAGCCCATAAAAACGCAATGATGTATCTTGAGAAGGTTGGTATGGCTCCATATATCAATGCAAAGCCGAAGCAGCTTTCCGGAGGTCAGAAGCAGAGGGTAGCAATTGCCAGAGCGCTTGCCATGGAACCGGAGATCCTGCTCTTTGATGAGCCTACTTCAGCACTCGACCCGCAGATGGTCGGAGAAGTCCTTGAGGTTATGCGAACGCTTGCCAAAGACGGACTGACAATGATCATTGTCACACATGAGATGGCATTTGCCCGGGATGTGGCAAAGCATGTAATCTTTATGGGTAATGGAGTTATTGTAGAAGAGGGAACTTCACAGCAGATCTTTGAAGATCCACAAAATGACATGACAAAAGATTTTTTAAGTCGTTTCAGAAATGCATGATGCCGGGAATTGCCCGGTGCCCGCCTGTTTGGCAAACAAAACGCTGCATTAAGTGAATTAAAATTCATTTTTTGCAGCGTTTTTGTTATTTATAAAAAGTATCAGATTTCAATGAGAAGGTTCGGTTGTTTTTCGATTGATCAGAATTGGAGGAATGATCTTGTGAACCGGTTCAGAAGACAGAGCCGGTTTTCTTTTGTGTCTTTCTGTAATCTGTTCATGCAGGATTTCCATGGCAGATGCGGCAATCTTGTCAATCTGCTGTCCAACAGTACTGATCGGAACAATAGCTTCACTGGAAACTGGAGAATCATCAAAACCAATGATCTTGTAGTCATCTGGAAGCTGTCCATACTTTTGAATCAGATGATTGAGCATGATGTTGGCAAATGTATCATTTGGAAGAAAAATTCCCTTTGTTTTGCCTTGATATTTAGAATCAATTGTTTCCAGTAAATCTTTGAGAATCAGAGAACTTTCTTCATAACTGTGGCCGGTATCTGTGAGAATCAGTTCATGTGGAATCTGATATTCTTCACAGATATCAGAAAAGCCTTTTATACGTCCATAGGATGGAACCTGTGGAGATAATTCAACATTGATATGGATCAGAATATCTGCTCCAGTCTTTGCAAGCAGACTGGTTGCCTGCACCGCACCCATATAGTTATCCGTATTGACACTGCTCACAAACTGATCTTCACGCTCGATCGTTACAATTGGGAGATTGTAGGAGGCGAGCTCTCTGGAAGGAATGGTATGGCTTAAAATAACCATTCCTTCTATTTTATAAGAAAGAAGTTCCTGAATATACTTGCGTTCAGTTGATTTATGATCATCACCGGTAAAAACTAGAAATTTGTAGCCATATGTATCATAAGTTTTCAGTATCTGGTTTAGCATTTCAGAATAGTAATGTAAATAAAGGTTTGGAATGATAACACCGATAAATTCGGTTTTCCCGTTTGCCAGGATCCTGGCAACTTTATTCTCCTGATAGTTTAGTTTATCAAGTGCATCCGAGATAATCTGCTGATTCTTCAATGTGAGGGAATCAGGATTGTTGAAATATCTGGAAACAGTGGTTTTTGAGAAACCAGTATATTTGGCAATGTCATTGAAGGTTATATTTTTTTTGCCCATGGTAGTTTCCTTTCAGTAAAACTCAGTAATAATTGTAATTTTAGTATAACAGAAAAAGAGAGTCAGAACAAGGTTAACCAGTAACAGAATTGGTAAAGTAACCGGTTCTGTACAGATTTTACAAAACTTATATATTAAAATTGTAAAAATCAATGAAATGCAAGAGTATACTTGACGTAAAAATGAGTATATGATATTATCAATACATAAAGTAACCGGTTACTTTACCGGTCACTAAGAACGGAAAGATGGAAAAGGAGGAGAACATGAAAAAAGCAAAACTGATTCTTCTTGCCGGTCTGGCAATTGCAGTCAGCCTGACAGGATGTCAGAAAAAAGAAGTAAAGCCTGGCGATGTAGCAGGCTATGATGAAGGAGAACAATATCTTTCAATCTGGGTGCATAGTATTGAAGATACTCCGGAAGGACAGGTGTACAGGGAATCTGTAGACAGCTTTAATGAGAAATATAATGGTAAATATTTCGCAGATATTGAATTTATTCCGCGAAATGACAGCGGCGGTGGATATTCGGACAAGGTAAATTCTTCTGTACTGTCAGGAGGACTTCCGGATGTTCTTACTCTGGATGGACCGAATGTGGCTGCTTATGCAGAGAATGGCATCATACAGCCGTTGGCAGAGCTGACAGAGGAAGAAAGAGGCGAATATCTGGAATCCATTCTGGATCAGGGCACTTATAACGATAAGCTTTATGCACTTGGAGTTATGGAATCCAGTGTAGGGCTTTATTATAACAAAGATATTCTGGAAGAAGCCGGAATTGAGGTTCCGGATGCAGATCATCCGTGGACACAGACTGAATTTATGGATATTCTGAAAAAACTGAAGCCATTGATGGATGAGAAGAATGGTTATCCGATCGACATGACATTCCCGGTAGGTGAAGCAAGTATTTATTATTATGCTCCATTTATCTGGGCAAATGGTGGAAACCTGGTAAGCGAAGACGGACTGACAGTGGACGGATATTTCAATTCAGAAAAGAATGTTGAAGTTATGAATTATTTCCACCAGATCGTAGAGAACAAATACATGTCCGAAGCTCCGATCGAGAATCTGTTTGAAAGTGGAAGAGCAGCCTTCAAATTTGATGGTGCGTGGGAAGTCAACACAATCTACGAGAACTATCCGGATGTGAATCTTGGCGTTGCACCTTATGTAGTTGGTGATGACTGGGATGGTGAAAGATATACACCGACAGGCTCCTGGGCATTTGCAGCATCTTCAGAAACAGACAATATTGAAGGTGCAACAGAGCTGGTCAAATGGATGAGTGGTGTGGAAAGTGGTGTAAGGATCTGGAATGAAGCAAAATCACTTCCGTCTACATATAAAGCATTTGAACAAATCGATGTATTCCAGACAGACGAAAATTACAAAGCACTGTACGAGCAGCTGAGTAAATATGGACACCCAAGACCAAAGACTCCTGTATATCCACAGGTAAGTACATCTTTCCAGCAGGCACTTGAAAGTGTTGGACTGGGCGGTAAAGATGCGCAGGCAGAACTGGATAAATCTGTAGAAAGGATTAACGCGAAACTGGAACGTTATACGAGAGAATAATGAAGAAAAAAGAATCAATTTTAGGAATGGCTTTCTTTGGCCCGGCACTGGTACTTCTTACATTGTTTTTATTTCTGCCGATGGTGCTGACACTGGTGTTCAGTTTTACCGATTACTTTGCACTGAATCCGGATATGACACACTTTGTAGGCCTGGAAAACTATATAAACATTTTTAAAGACGAATTATTTGTAAAATCATTTTTTAACACGGCAAAATTTGTACTTATTATCGTACCGTGTCAGTGCATCGGAGCACTTGTTCTGGCACTTGCGATAAACAAAGTCACACATTGTAAGAAATACTTCAAAGTGGCATTTTTTATTCCGGTTGTTATGTCGCTGGCGGTTGTATCCACACTCTGGATGGATATCTACAGTCCGGAAGGAATCCTGAACACACTGCTTGCTCATCTGGGAATCAGTGCACAGCCATTTATTCACAGTGCGAAACAGGCACTTCCATCCATCGCAGTTATGAGTGTATGGCAGGGTGTCGGATATCAGATGATCATTTTCCTTGGTGGACTCCAGAATATCAATCCAGCACTTTATGAAGCAGCAGAAATGGATCATGCAAGTGGATGGCAGAAATTTAAAGATATCACACTTCCAGAATTGAAACCACTTTGTGTGTTTGTATTTATCACGGTTACAATCGGTGCGTTCCGTATGCTGGTACAGCCGATGGTCATGACAGGTGGAGGACCGGATCACTCAACATACACACTTGTATATGATATTTATGAAACCGGTACAATGAACTGGGAGATGGGACTTGCATCAACAATGGCAATTGTCTTCACTATATTTGTTGTCATACTGACAATTATACAGAATGTACTGACCAAAGGAAAGGAGGAGAAAAAACATGTTAACAAAAAAGCAAAAAACAATTAACTGGATACTGGCAGTTATTTTGCTGGTACTTTCCATATTCTTCCTGTTTCCGGTAATCTGGATGCTTGCAAACTCCTTTAAACCAGATGCAGCGATCACAGCAGATATGAATTCCATAGCAGCATTTATTCCTCCTGCTTTAAATGGAAATTATTTTGAAAACTATATTACGATTCTGACAGATACCAATTTCCTTCGTTACATGCTTAATACTCTGGGATATGCAGCACTGCTGATCGTACTTGGGGTTATTGTAAACGGACTTGCAGGCTATGCACTTGCAAAGATCAACTTTCCATTCCGTGACCAGTGGCTTTTGATCATCATGATGCTTCTGATCGTACCGACAGAAACCGTTATCACGATACACTTTCTGATCATTGCAAAAGCAGGACTACTGAATACCGTGATTGGATATGTACTTCCAATGATCGTGAATCCGTTTAATATCTTTCTGTTCCGACAGGTTTTCGTAAGTCTGCCGGATGATGTTTATGAGGCGGCACAGCTTGACTTCTGCAGTCCGGTAAAATATTTCTTTACCATGGTATTGCCAATGTCAAAGACAGTCGTTGCAACTGTCAGTGTGTTTACATTCCTTGGAGTATGGAATGACTATCTCTGGCCGTCACTTGTATTTACATCCAGTGATCTTCTGACCGCGCAGATTGGTCTGAACTCCATAACATCCAATGACAATACAACAATGGGACAGACACTTGCAGTAATCACACTGATCACAATCCCTGTTATTATTATTTATGCACTGTTCTCCAAACAGATTGTAGAAGGTGTAACATCAACTGGTTCCAAGGAGGGTTAATGAATTATGAGTTTTATAGAATTTAAACATATCGGAAAAAAATATGCAGGAGCAGAACACAAATCTGTAGATGATTTTAATCTTAATATAGAAGAAAAAGAATTTATCGCATTTGTAGGACCGTCTGGATGTGGAAAATCCACAACACTTCGTATGATTGCCGGATTCGAAGAGATTACAGAAGGAGATCTGTATATTGACGGCAAAAGAGTGAACGAGACAGCACCGAGAGACCGTGGTATTGCGATGGTATTCCAGAACTATGCTCTGTATCCTCATATGACCGTAGAAAAAAATATCGGATACGGGCTGAAGAACATGAAGATGCCAGCAGACCAAATCAAGAAAAAAGTAGACTGGGCAATTGATATCCTGGGACTGCAGGAATTCCGTTACAGAAAACCGAAGAATCTTTCTGGAGGTCAGAGACAGCGAGTGGCACTGGGGCGTGCAATCGTAAAAAATCAGAAGGTATTTCTGATGGATGAGCCACTGTCCAATCTGGATGCAAAACTTCGTGTCAGCATGAGAACAGAGATCAGCAAGCTGCATCGTGAAATGGGTGCAACGACGATCTATGTTACACATGACCAGGTTGAAGCCATGACTATGGCTGATCGTATCGTTATCATGAAAGAGGGTGTGATCCAGCAGGTTGGAAAACCAATGGAATTATATGATCATCCGGTAAACAAATTTGTTGCAGGATTTATAGGATCTCCTCAGATGAACTTTTTTGATGTTACCTTAAAAGGAAACGAAGTAACATTTGAAGACGGAAATAAACTGATGCTTCCGGAAGCTATTCTTAAGAAACTGAATGGTAAAGAAGGCGAGATGACACTTGGTATCCGTGGAGAGGATCTTAAAATGGATGCGCAGAACCTGGAACTTTATAAAGAAAATAAAATGAAAGCTGTGATCACAGATACAGAAGTCATGGGAAATGAGAATAACCTGTACTTCCAGTTCGGAGGCTGCCAGGCAGTTGCACGAGTTTCTAAATATGAGATCAGCCAGGTTGGAGATGAAATTGAATTTGTATTTATGCCATCCAAGATTCATTTCTTTGATAAAGAAACTGAGATGAATTATTTATAGGAGTGACGTTGATAATGAGAGAAGTAAAGATTTTTTTAGGAACAATAGAAAGAGTAAAAGATTTTGTCAATGCTGTGACACGTCTGGACTGTGATATGGATATTGTTTCCGGAAGATATGTGATTGACGCGAAATCAATCATGGGAATTTTCAGTGTGGATTTGTCAAAAGCGGTAGATCTGAGAATTCATGCAGAAGGTGCAGAAGCAGAAAAAGCGATGGAAGTAATTAATCCATTCATAGAAAAATAAGAAAGTGAGCAGAATATGCAGAAAATATATGTAAAACCGAAAGACTACTGGATGAATGACCCGAATGGCTTTATATATTACAAAGGCATGTACCATCTGTTTTACCAGTGCTTCCCGTATGGGCCGCGCTGGGGACGGATGCACTGGGGACATGTTGTCAGCAAAGATCTGGTGAATTGGGAAGAACAGGGAATTGCACTGTTTCCGAGCAAAACGGATGATCGGAGCGGATGTTTTTCCGGAAGTGCGATTGAAGAAGACGGAAAAATGCAGCTGTATTATACAGGTGTGAATTATCTTACAGAAAATCCGGAGGATATCAATTTATGTGTGGATGAACATTTTGTATCTGCACAGCTCATGATCACTTCTGAGGATGGTATTCATTTTGACAACATCAAAGACAAAAAGACCGTGATTCCGGTTATTCACGATGCAGATATCGGAGATGCACGCCATACAAGAGATCCAAAAGTCTGGAAAGACGGGGACAGATGGTACATGGTACTTGGAAGTACCATCAATGATAAACAGGGAAAACTTTTGTTCTTCACAAGTACAGATGGAGAAGAATGGAAATTTGAAAATTCTGTAACCAGAGAAAACTTTGGCTGGATGTGGGAATGCCCGGATTATTTTGAAGTGGATAACAGCCAGGTAGTGATCTTTTCACCGATGCAGTTGTTTAAAGATGGTAAGGCAGACGATGCACAGACAGTATGCATGCAGGTAACATTTGATAAAGAAACCTGTGATATGAAACTGCCGGAAAAATACCAGTTCCTTGATTATGGAACAGACCTTTATGCACCACAGAGCACTCTGGATGAGAGTGGCAGAAGAATCCTGACAGCATGGCTCCGTATGCCGGAACCGGTAGATGGAAAATGGCAGGGAATGATGTGTATTCCGCGTGTTGTGGAAGTGCAGAAAGATCACATTTATTTCCGCGTTCATCCGAATGTACAGGCAGTATATACAAAGGAAATCTCTGAACCATCCGAGGCAGATGAAAGTGGATATCGTCTGCGCTTTTCTCTGGAGGATGGGGATAAAGTAAATGTCGGTGGATATGTGATTTCTAGAGAAGGGAATAAAATCTGTACCGACAGAAGTGCCCTTTTTGAAAAATTCCCGAATCACAGAGTGAAATTTGAGACACCGGAGCTGAAAGACGGGTTCGAGATTGAGGCATATGTGAACCCGAACCAGATCAGTATTTTTGTAAACAATGGTGAAGCGGTGATTACGAATACAGTATATGATCTCAAAAAAGAAATAAATACAGATGTAAGAGTGAAAATAGAAACTCTGTAAAAATAAAAAACTCCGATCATGAAGAGATTCGTGACCGGAGTTTTTTAGTATTAGAATTTGTCTTCTGCAAATCTATGACCTTACATTTTTAATGCCAGATATAATCGCACAGCATCCTGAAATTCTCTCGGGTTGTATCCGCTTTTTTTATGAATCTGGTTCAGCCTGTACTGAATGGTATTCTTATGCAGAAATGTTTCTTCGCAGTTTTTTTTGAGGGACATATCGCAGGAAAAATAAATACGAAGCAATTCAAGGTCTTCCGAAGAAAGCTTATCCAGAGTTTTCTCCAGGAAGGCTTTTTTATTGCGTGAATTGACAGAAGCCAGGATCAGTTCCAGATCCAGTCCGGCTGCCTCTGCATAGTTGCTGCCTGCTGTCCGATTTCATGGAACATTCCGATGCGGGATTCGGCGGTGTTGGATGTATTTCAGATGATCTGCATCTGCGAACAGGATTCCGACAGGTCTGCCTTTCTGCATATATTGTTGAAAGAGCGGAAGGGCAAGCTTTTCATAAGCCATACGGTTGTAGAGTCCGGTAAGGGAATCGTGGATATAAAGCTGAGAAAGCTGTTTGTTTTTCTTTCGAAGGATCAGTTTTCCATAGAGCGCTTCTATAGATGTACGGAAGGTGTTGAGCGTCTCAAAAAGAAACTGATGATCCAGCAGGTAATCGCAGTTTTCCAGAACAAGATACCCAATCTCACATTCACGGAAATGAACCGGTGAAAAGAAATACACATTTTGTTTCGCAGAAACTACAGTATGTGGAAGCAGAGAGCCTTTTGAACGGTCAAGTTCAAGCGAATCCATGGTATTGCGGGGATATACGACAGCCAGTCGGTCAGGATGTTATCGGCAACGTATTGTCCATGATCAGCCGGATTGACAGGAATGCAATGGCAGCTTTTTGAAGTATAACATACAAAAAAACGTCTGGGCGGATGCTTATTTTTTGAAAATATATATAAATAACAAAAAATGTATTATAAAGGAGTTTCCTGGAAATATCGGTGGAATGTAGATAAAGGTTGATATCTATAATTAATCATGATACAATATCCGAAAAGTCGGAAATAATCAATAGAAGGGTGTTATGGCATGAAGATATATGAAAAGATTTTTGACAGACTTGATGAGTTACATATGAGTCAAATGGAACTGTCTAGAAGAACAGGAATTGCAACCAGTACGATTAGCGATTGGCGAAAGAAAAAAATTAATCCACAAGCGGATAAAATAGTGTCTATATGTAGAGCGCTTGATATGTCACTTGTGGATTTGCTTTGTGATGAAGAAACTGTGGAACCGGCAGCCCAGATTGATTGCTTGACAAATGAAAATTATATGATTGAATTGTTTCGTCAATCAGATGCAGAGAGCAAGAGGAGAATAATCAGCTATATTGAACTTCTTGAAGTTTGTAAACAAATCAACAATGCCTGTCAGTCTAGAAAACGGCAGCGAAATGTTTCGATCATTCAGGATATTGATGGAAATAATATTGTGGTGATCAATGATATTAGATTTAAGGGAAAACGCTCCATCAATTGGAGGGAAGTACGTGCATACTTGAAAGAATATGTTGGGGATTTTTATATGGTGGCTTCTACTGGAGATGTTATATATATTGGAGCTGATTTACCAAATGAATATAGTGGTTCGAAATATACACATAGTCTTAAGGGAACAAATGCCAAGGCGAAAGCAAATGCAACACAGGGAATTCCTGAAATGATAGAAATAGCTTTGGGTAAATATTATAGAGAAAATAAAGAGAGCAAGCATTGGAGAAATGCGAGGTATGGTTGGTATCGCTATAATTCGAGGTTTGCACTTCCTGTGTATAAAGACGATGAGATAGAAAGATATAATATTTTTCATGCATCACTTATAGTAAGATATTCGGAAGATAATAGAATGTATTTGTATGATATCATAGACATAAAAAAAGAAACGAGCAACTCGCTTGAGCCGTAAGGCTGTACACGATACAAAACCCATTTCTTTTATATAGATGATAAAATATTGGAGAGAAAATGTCAATCTGAATATTCGAAAAAATTGACTTAAAATCAATTGGAACATGGAGAAAAAAATCACTTTGGCTCTTTCCCGGCGGCGAAGACCATCATCATTTCATTGGTAAGGCTGCTGCCGGTGTCCTGACAGATAATTTTGTCACGGTCAAACCACTGTGCTACAGAAAGCTCTTCATGATCCACCGTGAGAGTATCGTCCCCGTCTACATCGCAGAAAAATCCAAAAAGTAATGTACCGGAGAAGGACCATGGCTGACTCTTATAATAACGGAGATTTTTCACTTTCAGACCGACTTCTTCCATGACCTCGCGATGAACGGTTTCTTCAATTGTTTCACCAATTTCCGCGAAACCGGCGATCAGGGCATATTGCTTAAAGCTTCTGCCCTCATATTTGGAGCAGATGATCTTATCTCCGTTAATAATACCGACGATCACAGCCGGCATAAGTACCGGATATTCCTGACGGCCACAGGAAGGGCAGTACATCATACGTTCTTTTGTATCGTGTTTCATTGGGAACCCGCAGCATCCGCAGAAACGGCGGTTTCTGTACCAGAACCAGAGCTGATATCCGGTAATCGAAGCAAAAGCAAGATACTGTGGCTGTACATAACGAAGCTCTCTGTTTTCGTGGAATTCATAGCCTGGCAGCAGGGAAGTATCCAGTCCCGGAATCAGATAAAAACGTTCGTCATCTATCGAGAAAAGATAGATATAATTTTTGTACAGGTCGCTTACGTTTCCTTCCAGTTCGCGGAAACGGGGAAGCGTTATAGAATTGTCTGTATCATTTTTATGAAAGAAACTCTTTCCGTTTTCATAAGCGAGCACAAAACTGCTGCCATCCGGAGCAACCGGTCTGTATTCATTGTGATAAGTATGTGGTGCAATATCCTGTATCATAAGGACCCTCCTGAAAAATAGAGTGCAATTTATTGTCTGGCGATGGGCTGTATTATCGAAAAGCTGTATTTACTGCTTTATCAGACTGTATTCAGTATAGGTGAGGTGTTGGGAAAATGCAAGGGAGGAGTTTATATACAGATGAAGTTACTGCGTGTTGGAAAGAAATGCGGTATGTAAATAAAATGATAAAAATTTGACAAAATGTTATGTGGGTTATTGACAGCATACTGACATCGTGCTATTATGATGTCAGTATAATTCCATATTGAACATATGAAGTGCTGACTGTAATCCGCGTAGCAGTCAGAAGAGGGAATCAGGTGAGAATCCTGAGCGATCCGGTCACTGTAACAGAGGAGCGACTTTTCGATATCCCATTGTACGATAGTATGAGAAGGGGAAAAGAAGTGATGATCCTGAAGTCAGGAAACCTGCTTTGTATGGCGAGGTTAAACTTCCGTGTAAAGTGTAACAACCAACTTAGGGTATCCGCAACCCAAAGTGTTGTCTGCTTGTTGGAAGCAGGCATTTTTTTATGGAATTCGCCTGTTCGTATGAATTATACCTATATGTATCGTGGTGGCCGCCACATACATACGACCCCTTAAAGGGTATGATTAAATGGCAGGCGGTACTACTCCGGATGCATTCGTTCCCTCCGCATATTTGAACGGATTCATTGTCTACCCCGGAGCAGTATCGCAAATCCTCTGAAATAAGTTTTGAAGATGACCAGTTCGGCAGTGCCGTGACTGGATTTTTTTATATAATGAGGTGAAAGTAAATGGAAAAACCATATTGGGAAGGGAAACACTATGCTTTTTTCAGCAATAAGGAATGTGAATATTTTCCGTGTCATGCAGGCGCAGATCCGGAGAACTTCAACTGTCTGTTCTGCTACTGCCCACTGTATGCACTGGGAGATAAATGCGGCGGGAATTTCAGATTTACTGAAAAAGGAATCAAGGACTGCACAAACTGCCAGCTTCCACACAAAAGACAGAATTACGGTTACGTAACCGGGAAATACAGCGAGCTGGCGGAACTGATGAAGAAGATACGAGAAGAAAAAGACGGATTATGATATAGACATACATCCGATATTCTGGAACACGCTTCATTTTCGGGCTGCTCCCGTGCGCTTATTAGCGATTGCTCCGCATAACTCGCTGTCGCTCAGACAGATGCTCCACAACCGCCACTAGCACAGTCGCAGTCTCGAAAGCCTTGCTGGGTTCCTGAATATCGGATGCATGCTTTATCAGTTCAAAGCTTTTTATAGGACCATTTTCTTGCGACAGTTCCGCTTCCCCACAACCGGGAAGGCCTCTCGGGGCAGCGGCCGAAGGCCGTGAACCTCCGCCGGGGTGTGGTGGCGCCACAAAGATGATACGGAAAATGAGAGAAGAGGAATTAATAGTATACATATATTTAAAATCTTCAGATAAATATAGAAAATATCTTAATTTAACTTCATATTCCTATACACAGAAAAAGGAACAGTCTCCTGACATTTTGACTCAGCAAATTTCCGTAGATTCTGACTGCGCTAATGATGGCTGCGTTGCACTGTTTGAGCACCCTTGGGTGCGAGTTTGCAAAAGCAGTCATCGATAGATGCGCGGGAAGAATCCGGAAATGCAGCGTGTCAACAAGTCAGGAGACTGTTTATTTTTTCGTGATATATATTATTATTATAGAATCTAAGATTCCTACCTCTCACTCAGTATCATCTTCAACCGAGGAATATCATTATTCAATATCATCTTCTCGGGAAACATCATCTCATGCACAAACTCCGCCGCACACGTAAAATCCCCTATATGCTCCACACCATGGCTGTCACTCGACAGCACGATCGGAATTTCATACTTCATACAATACTTCAGGATCTCCCGGTTATTCGCCCGTGTATCCCCGCGATATCCATACGGTGCGAGTGAAGCCTCATTGATCTCAAAAATAACACCATTCTCCTTAGCACCAACTGCCAGAGTCTCATAATCGACAGGAAATGCCGGATTGTCGCAGTGTCCCAGAACCTTTACACATGGATGCACCATGGCATTCAGATAAGCACTTGTATTTTCCTTCACGCTTCCGCTCTTATAATTCTGCGCATGCATACTCGCAATCGCATAATCCAGTTCTCCGAGCAGTTCATCGTTCAGATCCAGATGTCCGTCGATATCCAGAATATTTAATTCCACTCCAAAAAGCAATTCAATTCCAAAACGCTTCTTCGGCGCATAAGTCAGACTGCGGAAATAAGAAGAAGTTCCGGCGGCCAGCGTTCCAGGACCGTGGTCTGTGATTCCGAGCAGCTTCAGCCCTTTTCTGGAGGCTGCTTTGGCCATATCAGAAATCGTACAGGTGGTTCCGTGGCCACTTGCGATAGAATGCGTATGTATATCAGAAAGATACATGAAGATCCCTCCTTAGATCGAAAATAAATCGAAAAAATGTGGCAGATAAATATAAAATCTGACCGCAAAGATATCATTAACTCCAGTATGGCAGTCACTATCACAAAAGTCAACAGAAAAATGCAGTTCAAAATAAAAACCAACACAAAACCAACAAAAACCACAACAAAAACCTCGTAAAAAACAGAAGAATAATGTTGGATTTCGTTGACATGAAAGAGTACGTAGAGTATAATGATTCTATATGAATCGTGGCGTTTTAGCGCCTTCTGATTGCATATGAGATATGGTGTAAGAGATACCTTTAAGGTAGTGACACCATAAGAAAGGAGAAGCGTGGAGATGTTTAATACCACAGATGTTCCAAAGTCATCCAGGATTCCGAAACTGGTTGAGGCACTTTATGCCAATATGCCGGTAATCGAGTCTGCCAGAGCGAAGCTGCTTACTGAATCATATAAGGCTACCGAAGGTGAGCCGATGGTCACACGGCGTGCGGAAGCTTTTGCTCACATTCTCCGTAATATTCCGATCATCATTCGTGACAATGAACTGATCGTCGGAAGCAGCACGATCGCACCGCGAGGATGTCAGACATTCCCGGAATTTTCCTTCCAGTGGCTGGAAGATGAGCTGGATACCGTTGAAACGAGGAGCGCGGACCCGTTTTATATTGCAGAAGAGACCAAGCAGGAGTTAAGAGAAGTACATAAATACTGGAAGGGTAAGACATCCAGTGAACTTGCTACATCCTATATGGATCCGGAAGCAATCAAAGCAATCGAACACAATATCTTTACACCTGGAAACTATTTCTACAATGGTGTAGGTCACGTAACTGTTAAATATGGTGAAGTCCTTGCAATCGGATACAAGGGAATCATCGACAAAGCACAGGCAGAGCTGGACAAATGCCAGGTTGGAGATGCCAACTATGTTACGAAGAGCCATTTCTTAAATGCAGTGATCCTTTCCTGCCAGGCAGCAATCGAATACGCAGAAAGATATGCAGAACTCGCATCCCAGATGGCAGCAGAGTGTACAGATCCAGTACGTAAACAGGAACTTCTGCAGATTTCAGAAAACTGCAGCCGTGTACCGGCGAACGGAGCTACAAGCTTCTATGAAGCCTGCCAGTCTTTCTGGTTTGTACAGCAGCTGATCCAGATTGAATCCAGTGGACATTCCATTTCACCTGGACGTTTTGATCAGTATATGTATCCTTATTATAAGGAAGACATAGACAAAGGTGTGATCACAAGAGAGTTTGCACAGGAGCTGATCGACTGTATCTGGGTTAAGATGAATGACCTGAACAAGTGTCGTGATGAAGAATCAGCTAAGGGCTTTGCGGGATACAGCCTTTTCCAGAACCTGATCGTAGGCGGACAGAACAAATACGGCGAAGATGTTACCAATGATCTTTCATTTATGTGCATCGAGGCGTCCAAGCAGGTATTCCTGCCGCAGCCGTCTTTGTCGATCCGTGTATGGAATGGTTCTCCGCATGAACTGCTGATGAAGGCAGCTGACCTTACAAGAACCGGTATCGGACTTCCGGCTTACTATAATGATGAAGTTATCATTCCGGCACTGCAGAACAGAGGCCTCACTCTGGAAGATGCAAGAGAATACAACATCATCGGATGTGTTGAACCGCAGAAATCCGGTAAGACAAACGGATGGCATGATGCAGCGTTCTTTAATATGTGCCGTCCGCTTGAACTTGTTTTTGCAAATGGTATGGACAAGGGTGTACAGGTTGGCATTCAGACTGGCGATGTTACCAAGATGAATACTTTCAACGAATTCTATGATGCATACAAGAAACAGATGGAATACTGTATTTCTCTGATGGTCAATGCAGATAATGCGATCGATGTTGCACATGCAGAGAGATGTCCGCTTCCGTTCCTTGCATCCATGGTAGATGACTGTCTGACCCGTGGCCTTACAGCAGAGCAGGGGGGAGCAGTTTATAACTTTACCGGTCCGCAGGGATTTGGTATTGCGAATATGGCAGATTCCCTGTATGCGATCCGCAAGCTTGTTTATGAAGATAAGAAAGTTTCCATGGAGACTTATAAAGAAGCGCTCGCATGGAACTACGACAAAGGCCTTGATGAAAAATCTGTTGCCGATATGTCAGAAATGATTCTCAAGGGAATGCAGGATGCAGGAATGACTGTCAACGAAGATACAGCAAAAGCAGTTCTTCAGACAGTTATGAGACTGAAACCTTCCGATGAGCAGATTCAGAAATTTACAGAACTGCATGATATGATCGATGAAGTTCCGAAATTCGGAAATGCCATCGATGATGTGGATTATTTTGCAAGAGATGTTGCATATACCTATACACGTCCTCTTCAGAAATATCATAATCCACGTGGAGGACAGTTCCATGCAGGACTTTATCCGGTATCTGCGAATGTTCCGCTGGGCGGACAGACAGGCGCTACTCCGGATGGCCGTTATGCGCATACTCCGGTAGCAGATGGTGTTTCTCCTTCTGCAGGTAAAGATGTCAACGGTCCGACGGCAGCAGCAACATCTGTTTCCAGACTGGATCACTTTATCGTATCCAACGGAACACTGTTTAACCAGAAATTCCATCCGTCAGCACTTGCCGGAAGAGAAGGACTGGAGAAATTTGTGGCTCTGATCAGAACATATTTTGATCAGAAGGGAATGCATATGCAGTTTAACGTTGTTGACAGAGCGACTCTGATCGATGCACAGAAGCATCCAGAGAAATACGCACATCTGGTTGTTCGTGTTGCCGGTTACAGTGCATTGTTTACAACACTGTCACGTTCTCTTCAGGACGATATCATCAGAAGAACAGAACAGGGCTTCTAAGAGGTAAATTATGAGTTATTTACAGACAAAAGGCCGCATTTTTGACGTCCAGCGATATTCGATCCATGACGGCCCGGGAATCCGTACGATTGTTTTCCTGAAAGGCTGCGTGTTGAGATGCAGATGGTGCTGCAACCCTGAATCACAGGAATACGGAATCCAGACAATGAAAGTCCTTGGCAAAGACAAGGTAATCGGTCGAGATGTTACAGTAGAAGAGATGATCAAAGTAGTCGAACAGGATCGTCCGTACTACCGCCGCTCCGGAGGAGGACTTACTCTTTCGGGCGGTGAGAGCCTCTGCCAGCCGGAATTTGCCAGAGATATGCTTCGGGCAGCAAAGGAACGGGGAATCAATACTGCACTGGAAAGTATGGCCTGTGCTCCATTTGAGACGATCGAGACGATCCTTCCGTATCTGGATCTGTATCTGATGGATATCAAGCATACCAATCCGGCAAAACACAAAGAATTTACCGGACGGGCAAATGACCTTATGATGGAAAATGCCCGTAAAGTAGCACTTTCCGGTAAATGTAAGCTGATCATCCGTGTTCCGGTCATTCCGACTTTTAATGATACAGTGGAAGAAATCCAGGGAATTGCATCTTTTGCAGATACACTTCCGGGTGTGGAACAGCTTCACCTGCTTCCGTATCACAGACTTGGTCAGGATAAATACATCGGACTTGGAAGACCTTATTTAATGGAAGGAATTCTTCCACCAACACAGGAACATATGCAGACATTGAAGAAAGCAGCAGAATCCGTAAGTTCTCTGCATGTTCAGATTGGTGGATAAACAGAAAACAACAAAAACAACATTTTTATCGTGATAAAAACAACACAAAACAACGATAAAATCTTGACAATCTTGTTTATAAGGAGTAAAATCTCCTTAGAAGTACAATAAAACCAAAGTGGTTGTCCAGGGACTGAATTTCAGCTGACGGGCAGCTGCAAAAAACCAAATTGCTTTAGGAGGAAAATAAGCATGGTAAACGAATTTGAAATCAAAAAACAGATCTGTGACATCGGAAGACGTATCTACAACCGTAACATGGTTGCAGCTAACGACGGAAACATTTCCGTAAAGCTGAATGACAACGAATTCCTTTGCACACCAACAGGCGTATCCAAAGGATTTATGACTCCAGAGTTCATCTGTAAAGTAGATGCTCAGGGTAATGTAATTCAGGCTAACCCGGGATTCAAACCATCTTCTGAAATCAAAATGCATATGAGAGTATATCAGAAGAGACCGGACGTAGGATCTGTAGTACATGCTCATCCGATCTATGCAACATCTTTTGCTATCGCTGGTATCCCGCTTACACAGCCGATCATGCCAGAAGCAGTTATCGCTCTTGGATGTGTTCCGATCGCTGAGTACGGTACACCTTCCACAATGGAAATTCCGGACAACCTTGAAAAATATCTTCCATACTTCGATGCAGTTCTTCTTGAGAACCACGGAGCTCTTACATGGAGCACAGACCTGAACGCTGCATACATGAAGATGGAATCCGTTGAATTCTATGCACAGCTGCTGTATCAGAGCAAACTGCTCGGTGGCCCGAAGGAATTCGACAAAGAAAATATCAAGAAACTGTATGAAATCCGTCGTAAATTCGGTATGCCAGGAAAACATCCTGCAAACCTTTGCCAGAACAAAGACGGTGTTAACTGTCATAACTGCGGTGGCGCTTGTCACAGCCAGGATTACAAACAGTTCCCAGGATATCAGTATGATTTCGTAGGAAGCGAAACTAAAGCAGAAGCTCCGGCAGCTACAGGAGCAGCTGATGCAGAACTGGTTGCAAACATCACAAAACAGGTTATGGCACAGCTTGGAATGAAATAATCCATTCCATATTAAGTGGTAGACATTAAAGGAGGACAATCTCATGCCAATTAGTGAGAGCATGGTACAGGACATTGTACAGGAAGTAATGGCAAAAATGCAGATTGCAGATGCTCCGACAGGAAAACATGGTATCTTCAAAGATATGAACGATGCAATTGAGGCTGCTAAGAAGTCTGAACTGATCGTTAAGAAGATGTCCATGGATCAGAGAGAAAAAATCATCACCTGCATCCGTAAAAAAATCAAAGAAAACGCAGAAGTTATGGCTCGTATGGGCGTTGATGAAACAGGAATGGGTAACGTAGGAGACAAGATCCTGAAACATCATCTGGTAGCAGACAAAACACCTGGTACAGAAGACATCACAACAACTGCATGGTCAGGAGACAGAGGACTTACTCTGATCGAGATGGGACCATTTGGTGTAATCGGTGCGATCACACCTTGTACCAACCCGAGTGAAACAATCCTCTGCAATACAATGGGTATGCTGGCTGGCGGAAATACAGTAGTATTCAACCCGCATCCGGCAGCAATCAAGACCTCTATCTTTGCAATCAATCTGGTAAACGAAGCTTCTCTTGAAGCTGGCGGACCGGACAATATTGCAGTAACAGTAGAGAAACCTACGCTTGAAACAAGCAATATCATGATGAAACATAAAGATATTCCGCTGATCGCAGCAACAGGCGGCCCTGGAGTTGTTACAGCAGTTCTTTCCTCCGGTAAGAGAGGAATCGGAGCTGGTGCAGGTAACCCACCGGCAGTTGTTGATGAAACAGCTGATATCCGTAAAGCAGCACAGGACATCGTAAACGGATGTACATTTGATAACAACCTTCCATGTATCGCAGAGAAGGAAGTTGTAGCTGTATCTTCTGTAGTAGATGAACTGATGCATTACATGCTGACAGAAAACGACTGCTACCTGGCTTCCAAAGAAGAACAGGACAAATTAACAGAAGTTGTTCTGGCAGGCGGTAAACTGAACCGTAAATGTGTAGGTCGTGATGCAAGAACACTTCTTTCCATGATCGGAGTAAACGCACCGGCAAATATCCGTTGCATCATCTTCGAAGGACCGAAGGAACATCCGCTTATCACAACAGAGCTTATGATGCCAATCCTTGGAATCGTAAGAGCAAAAGATTTTGATGATGCTGTAGAACAGGCTGTATGGCTTGAACATGGCAACCGTCATTCAGCACACATCCATTCCAAGAATGTTGACAACATTACCAAATATGCGAAAGCAATCGATACAGCAATCCTTGTTAAGAATGGCCCGTCCTATTCTGCACTTGGATTTGGTGGAGAAGGTTACTGTACTTTCACAATCGCAAGCCGTACAGGTGAGGGACTTACAAGTGCAAGCACCTTTACAAAGAGAAGACGCTGCGTAATGTCAGACAGCCTTTGCATTCGCTAATCAGGAGGAAATATTAAAATGGATATGAACAATGTAAATATCGAAGAAATTGTAAAACAGGTTCTTTCCGGAATGACCGGAAATGCACCGGCTGCAGCAGCAGCTCCGGCAGCAGCAGCTCCAGTAGCTCCGACAGCTGACCCGGTAATCCCAAAAACAGCACATGTTGCAATGCTTACAGCACTGGAACATTATGAAATCAAAGAATTCCCAATGCCGGAAGTTGGCGATGACGATATCCTTGTTAAAGTAGAAGGATGCGGTATCTGCGGTACTGACGCACACGAATTCAAAAGAGATCCATTTGGCCTGATCCCGGTTGCTCTTGGACATGAGGGAACTGGTGAAATCGTAAAAATGGGTAAAAACGTTAAAGTTGATACAGCTGGAAAACCAGTTAAAGTCGGCGATAAAGTTGTTACATGTATGATCTTCAAAGATGATCCGGAAATCACAATGTTCGACCTCAACAAGAAAAACGTTGGTGGAGCTGATGTATACGGACTTCTTCCAGATGATGATGTACATCTTAACGGATGGTTCTCTGATTACATCCTGATCAGAGGCGGATCCTTCGGATCTACATTCTTCAACGTAAGTGATCTGGATCTGGATTCCCGTATCCTGATCGAGCCATGTGCAGTACTTATCCATGCAGTTGAAAGAGCAAAAACAACAGGAATCCTGAAATTCAACTCAAGAGTTGTTGTTCAGGGATGCGGACCGATCGGTCTTATCTGCATCGCTATCCTTCGTACAATGGGTGTTGAAAACATCTGTGCAGTAGATGGAAACGCAAAACGTCTTGAATTTGCTAAGAAGATGGGCGCTGAAGTATCCGTAGACTTCACACAGTACAAAGGAATCGAAGCTCTTACAGAAGCTGTTAAAGAAGCTCAGGGCGGACATCTTGCAGACTTTGCATTCCAGTGCACAGGTAACCCGCACGCACATGCAAACATCTACAAATTCATCCGTAACGGCGGCGGTCTTTGCGAACTTGGTTTCTTCATCAATGGTGGAGATGCTACAATCAACCCGCACTTCGATCTCTGCTCCAAAGAAATCAACCTGGTTGGTTCCTGGGTATACACACTGAGAGATTATGCTACAACATTTGATTTCCTCAAGAGAGCAAAAGCAATCGGACTTCCGATGTCTGATCTGATCACAGACAGATTCCCGCTTGAGCAGATCAATGAAGCTCATAAGACTAACCTTGCAATGACAGGTCTTAAGATCGCGATCATTAATAAATAATCCGGAAATAAAGGAGAAGCAAAATGGCAGAAGCTGTAGGAATTTTGGAAGTATTCGGGCTGGCGACAGCCTTTGTAGCGGCAGATGCAGGATGCAAGGCAGCCAATGTCCGCCTGGAGGTGTTCGATAAGAACAAACCTGCAAACGCTGACAGCCTGCCAGTACCGCTTCTGGTATGCATCAAATTCCGCGGAAGCGTCGAAGACGTAACCGCAGCTGTGGAAGCAGGAATGGCAGAAGCAAACCGGAGAACTGGTGTAGTGCAGCACTACGTAATACCGAATCCTACCGAGGATACGGTAAAGATGCTGAAAATCAGCGCCCTGGATAAAAGCTGACAGCTGATATCCCTGGCATATTAGAAATCAATTAACGAACAATGATTCAGGAGGAAGAAACAATGGCACAGGAAGCTTTAGGAATGGTAGAAACCAGAGGACTGACAGCAGCAATCGAAGCAGCTGATGCAATGACAAAAGCAGCAGAAGTAGCACTGGTAGGAACAGAAAAAATCGGATCCGGACTGGTAACAGTTATGGTTCGCGGTGATGTCGGAGCAGTTAAAGCAGCTGTAGAAAGCGGAAGCGCAGCAGCATCCAGACTTGGAGAACTGGTTGCTACACATGTAATTCCGAGACCACACACAGACGTAGAAAAAATTCTTCCAAAGATCTGATAAGTTACATATCTTATCTGAAGGAGTTCGCTCATGAGTAAAGCATATGGTTTTATCGAAATCACAGGTGTCGTAGCTGCGATCAATGCACTCGATATCATGTGTAAAACTGCAGACGTTGAGCTGGCGTCATGGGAACGTAAGCTGGGCGGACGACTGGTAACTCTTATTGTAGAAGGCGATGTATCAGCAGTAAACGAAGCAGTCGAAGCTGCTGTGGCAGGCGCAATAAAGAAACCGGCGAGTTATGCAGTAATCGCGCGGCCTCACGAAGAAATTGTCAAGCTCGTGGAGTTAAGTGCAAGCCGTTGGAAGAAAAAAACTGACGAAACAAAAAAAGAAAATAAATAATAATTTTCATTTATCCATAAGGAGGAAATAATCATGACACAGGAAGCTTTAGGAATGGTAGAAACCAGAGGACTTACAGCAGCAATCGAAGCAGCTGACCAGATGTGCAAAGCAGCTAACGTAGCACTCGTTGGAACAGAAAAAATCGGATCCGGACTGGTAACAGTTATGGTTCGTGGAGATGTAGGAGCTGTTAAATCTGCAGTAGAAAGCGGAAGCGCAGCAGCATCCAGACTTGGAGAACTCGTTGCTACACACGTAATCCCGAGACCACACACAGACGTAGAAAAAATCCTTCCGGTACTGAAATAATATATTTCCTGAAAACGGAAGAAAGCAGGTGTAATCTTGGAATCAAAAAACATCGAACTGATCACAAAGATGGTAATTGATGCCATCAATCAGTCTGAAGACAAAGGCAACGGCTTCATGGTTCCAATCGGTGTGTCTGCAAGACACGTTCATCTGACTCAGGAACACGTAGAAGCATTATTTGGACCAGGATATCAGCTCACAAAGAAAAAAGATCTTATGGGTGGACAGTTTGCATCAAATGAAACTGTTACGATCGTTGGTCTGAAGCTCCGTGCGATCGAGAAAGTTCGTGTACTCGGACCAGTCCGCAGTGCAACACAGGTTGAGGTATCTGCGACAGATGCTATCAAACTTGGAATGAACGTTCCGGTACGTATGTCCGGAGATATTGCAGGAAGTGCACCGATCGCGATCGTTGGACCGAAGGGTGCTATTTATCTGAAAGAGGGATGTATCGTGGCTATGCGTCACATCCACATGTCTCCGAAGGATGCACAGGCAGCCGGAGTGAAAAACGGTGATATCGTATCTGTCAAAGCAGATAATGAGCGCGGAACAATCTTTAATCATGTTGCAATTCGTGTAGACGGCAGCTTTACACTGGAAATGCATATTGATACAGATGAAGCGAATGCAGCAAAGATTGCCACAGGCAATACAGTTACCATCATAAAGTAAATAATTCCTCAGAATCAGCCGGTGGCAGTTACGCCACCGGCATAGAGGGATTATAGGAATAACATGCGGAGGCACACACATGATAGTAGGTAAAGTAGTTGGAAGCGTGGTTTCCACGCGGAAGAGCGACAAGTTAATAGGACAGAAATTCATGATCGTGGAGCCGGTGCATCATATGAAAGCTGACTTATCCCAGATCGTTGCAATCGATATTATCGGTGCAGGTATCGGGGAATATGTGTTGGTGGCACAAGGAAGCGCAGCAAGAATTGGCTGCGGCGAAGAAACAGCACCGATCGATGCGGCAATAGTCGGAATCGTCGATGATGGTGCAGGATTGGAGTAACGCCATGGAAATCAAAGATTTACAGAAAATTATGCAGGACAATGGTGTTGTAGGTGCAGGTGGTGCCGGATTCCCGTCATATGCCAAGCTTACAGACAAGGCGGACACAATTCTTTTGAACTGTGCCGAGTGTGAACCATTGCTGAAACTTCATAGACAGCTGCTTGAAAAACATGCATATGAGATTATGAAAACTTTCCATACGGTTATGGAGACAGTTGGTGCTTCACAGGCCATTATCGGAATCAAGAAATCATATGTACAGACAGTTAAAGCACTGCAGCAGCACATTGAAGAATTCCCTGGTCTGAAACTTCATCTTCTTGATGAAGTATATCCGATGGGTGATGAAGTTGTGCTGATCTATGAAGCAACCGGACGTGTATGCAGACCAGGCGGACTGCCGATTGAGCAGGGCGTCATCGTATTCAACGTAGAGACGATCTACAATGTATATCAGGCACTGGAATCCCAGAAACCTGTTACAGAAAAATACGTATCAGTCGTAGCAGAAGTTGAACATCCGGTTACAGTTAAAGTACCGCTTGGATGTACTTTAGACGAAGTAGTAGCACAGGCTGGAAATGTAACAACCAAAGATCCTGTTTACTTTGTTGGCGGCCCTATGATGGGACGTATCGGCAGCGGATCAGATCCGGTGACCAAAACAACAAACGCAGTTCTTGTTCTTCCTAGAGATCATCAGATCGTTATGAAGAAACAGAGAACTTCAGCAATCGATTTAAAACGTGCAGCATCTATCTGCTGCCAGTGTAATACCTGTACGGACCTTTGCCCGAGACATAATCTTGGACATCCGATCGATCCGGCCCGCTTTATGAGAGCAGCATCTGCCGGAGATTTCAGAGATGTAAACCCATACATCGATTCTGCATTCTGCAGTTCCTGCGGTGTATGTGAGATGTATGCCTGCCCACAGAGTCTTGCACCAAGAACACTTCTTGCAGACATGAAGGGTGGACTTCGTAAAGCAGGTATCAGACCTCCTCAGGGAGTACAGCCGGTACCGGTACAGCCTTCACGTGAATATCGTAAGGTTCCGGAAGAACGTCTGATGGCCCGCCTCGGACTGACAAAATATGACAAGGATGCACCGATGGATGAGAACGTAGTTCCGGTATCCAAGGTTAAGATCCTTTTAAGCCAGCATATTGGCGCACCGGCACAGGCAATTGTGAAAACAGGCGACATGGTAACCAAGGGACAGATGATCGCACAGCATGCAGACGGATTAAGCGTCAGCATCCATGCAAGTATCTCTGGTAAAGTAACTGAAGTAACAGACCGCCATATCATAATTGCAGCAAAGTAGAAAGGACGTGCAGAAAATGAGTAAAGCAATCGGAATGATTGAATTTAAAACCACTGCCACAGGTATCACAGCAGCGGATGCCATGGTTAAGACATCTGAAGTAGAGATCGTCGAGGCACAGACCGTATGTCCGGGAAAATATATTGCAATTATCACAGGCGATTTAAGTGCAGTAAAAGCAGCAGTTGACGCTGCAGTAACTACTTACGAGGACAAATGCATCGACAGTTTTGTACTTGGTAATCCTCATGAGTCTCTCTTCCCGGCTATGTATGGAACAACACAGATCGAGGGGATCAGCGCTCTGGGAATCCTTGAAACCTATGATGCAGCTTCTATCATCGAAGCAGCTGACCAGGCAGCAAAAACAGCAATCGTAGACGTTATCGAATTACGTATTGCAAAAGGTATGTGTGGAAAATCCTACATGCTTCTTACCGGAGAAGTTTCAGCAGTAGAAGCTTCCATCGAAAAAGCAAAACAGCTCGTAGCATCCAAGGGAATGTATCTGGATTCTTCAGTAATTGCTCATCCGGATCAGAGAATGATCGATTCTATTCTTTAATGAATTAAAAGAAATAAAATAAATGTTCTCAAAAGGGGGCAAAGTAAATGCTGGCATTAGAAAGACGAAATTTAATTCTTGAGAAATTACAGGCTGAGAAACGGGTCGTTGTAAGCGAACTCAGTCAGCTTTATGAGGTTTCTGAAGAAACAATTCGCCGTGACCTCGACAAGCTTGAAAAAGAGGGACTGGCCACCAAAAGTTATGGTGGTGCTGTTATAAATGAGGATGTAAGCATTGACTTGCCCTTTAATATTCGAAAAAACCAGAATGTAAGCGGCAAACAGCAGATGGCTGATATAGCAGCCTCTCTGGTGCAGGAAGGTGATCATATTTTTCTTGATGCGAGTACCACTGCAGTATTTATTGCAAAGGCACTGAAAGAAAAAGAAAGACTCACCGTGATCACCAATTCCATGGAGATCCTTCTGGAATTATCTGATGTTTCGGGATGGAATATCATTTCCACCGGTGGCGTTATGAAAGAGGGATATCTTGCTTTTCTTGGGTCAAAGACAGAAGATGCGATTCGTTCCTATTATGTGGACAAAGTAATCATCTCCTGCAAGGCACTGGATCATGAATGGGGGATTATGGAATCGCAGGAAGCTTTTGGCACGACCAAAAAAGCAATGATTGCGTCCGGCCGTGAGAAAATTCTGGTAGTTGACAGTACAAAATTTGATCAGACCGCATTTTCCGTTGCAGGAAAACTGCGGGATATAGATGTGGTTGTAACAGACAGGAAGCCGTCTGAGAAGTGGCTGGCACATTTTGCCGAAGAAGGCGTAGAGTGCCGTTATCCTGGTATGCGATCATAGAAAGGAAGCAACAGATATGAAGACCTTTGGAATGAAAACAGTCATTCATTTTGGAGATAATGCGCTGGATCGTCTGAGAGAGATTCCATACAAACGAGTACTCATCATTACAGATCCTTTTGTAGTACAGAGCAAAATGATTGATCTTATCACAGAGCCTTTGGCAAAAGGCGGCATTGAATATGATATTTTCAGCAACGTAGTACCAGATGCTCCAGTAGATAAAATTGCAGACGGAGTTAAAAAGTTTCTTAGCTATCAGCCGGAAGCGGTTATCGCTGTTGGTGGCGGTTCCGCTATTGACTCTTCTAAAGCAATTCGTGAGTTTGCACTGAAGATCAATAACTACGGTAAAGTAGGACTGATTGCCGTTCCAACTACCAGCGGAACTGGTTCAGAGGTTACATCCTTTGCGGTCGTAAACGATACAGAAGCAAAAGTTAAATATCCACTTGTTTCACCAGACCTTACAGCAGATGAAGCAATTCTGGATGCAGAATTAGTTAAAAGCGTACCGCCGGCTATTACAGCAGATACAGGTATGGATGTATTTACCCACGCACTGGAATCCTATGTTAGCACAGGCCATAATGAGTTTTCAGCAGCACTTGCAGAAAAAGCGATGGAGATTTGCGGCGTATTCCTTCTGAGAGCTTATCTTGATGGAAGTGATATGCATGCAAGACAGAAAATGCATGTAGCATCCTGCCTGGCAGGTCTTTCCTTCAATACAGCGGGCCTTGGAATTACACACAGTATGGCTCATCAGCTTGGCGCACAGTTCCATATTCCTCATGGAAGAGCTAATGCAATGCTTTTACCTCATATCGTTGAGTTTAATGCAAATATCAACAAGAGAAGCAGAAGCCAGAAAACATATCTTCCTGCAGTAGAAAGATATGCATCTGTAGCACATATCCTGGGACTGAGCAACTACAACCAGGTAATGAGCGTTCGTTCTCTTGTAAACTGGATTCAGTTTATGCAGAAGGAAATGAACATTCCTATGACAATCCAGGAGATTGGAACTATCAGCCCGGACGAATACTTCGGAGCAATTGATAAGATGGCAGATGCAGCGCTTGCGGATGCGTGCACGCCAAGCAATCCAAGAACCCCGACCAAAGAGGATATTATGAAGATTTACAAGAAACTTTGGTCTTTCTAATTTTATAAAACATGACTTTTCCAGGAAGGTAGACCTATGAAAAGATCGAAAAGAATAGAGGTTTTGGATCAGAGACCGGTCAACAAAGATGGATTCATCGATGAGTGGCCGGAAATGGGATTTGTGTCAATGCACAGCCCATACGATCCAAAACCTTCTGTAAAAATAGAAGATGGTATCATCACAGAACTGGACGGAAAGAAACGCGATGAGTTTGATTTCCTGGACCAGTTTATTGCTGATTATGCGATCCGTGCGGACCGGGCGGAAGCATCCATGGCAATTCCATCACTGGAGATTGCCAGAAAGATCGTGGACATTCATGTATCACGTAAAGAAATACTGGAAATCGTTTCCGGTATTACACCGGCCAAAATGGTTGAAGTAATTAATTATCTGAATGTTGTTGAGCTGATGATGGGTATGCAGAAAATGCGTGCCAGAAAAGTACCTGGAAATCAGGCCCATATCACGAACCTGAAAGATGATCCGGTACAGATCGCAGCAGATGCAGCAGAGGGAGCCCTTCGAGGCTTCAGTGAAGAAGAGACAACAATGGGTGTTGCCAGATACGCTCCGTTCAGTGCCATGGCACTTCTGATCGGATCCCAGACAGGTCGTCCGGGTGTCCTGACGCAGTGTTCTGCGGAAGAGGCAACGGAACTGGAACTTGGTATCCGAGGCCTGACAACGTATGCAGAAACACTTTCTGTATATGGCACCGAGAAAGTATTTATTGATGGTGATGACACCCCATATTCCAAAGCATTTCTGAATTCTGCTTATGCGTCAAGAGGTCTGAAGGTACGTTTTACCTCAGGTGCCGGATCCGAAGTCCTGATGGGAAGCAGTGAAAAGAAATCTATGCTTTATCTGGAATGCCGCTGCCTTTATGTTACAAAGGGTTGTGGAAGCCAGGGAATCCAGAATGGTTCAGTAAGCTGTATCGGTGTTGCTGCCGGTGTTCCGGCGGGTATCCGTGAAGTTATGGGAGAGAATCTGGTTGCAGCGCTTCTCGGACTCGAGTGTGCATCTTCCAATGACCAGAGTTTCTCAAACTCCGATATGAGAAGAACAGCAAGAACCATGCTGCAGTTTATGCCGGGAACAGACTTTATTTTCTCCGGATATGCAGCAGAACCAAACTACGACAATATGTTCGCGGGATCCAATTTTGATGCCGAGGACTTTGATGATTATAATGTTTTGCAGAGAGATATGCAGGTGGATGGCGGTCTTCGTCCTGTTACAGAGGAAGATGTCATCCGTGTTCGTCATGAAGCAGGCAAAGCTGTTCAGGCAGTCTTTAAATATCTGGGCCTTACAGAAGTGACAGATGAGCAGGTTGAAGCAGTTACCTATGCGCATGGAAGCAAAGATACACTCAAACGAGATGTGGCATCCGACCTTATGGCCGCAGATGACATGATGAAGAGAGGTATCACAGGAATTGATGTAGTCAAAGCGCTTGCGGAGAGTGGCTATACTGTTCTTGCAGACAATATTCTCAACATGTTGAAACAGAGAGTAATCGGTGATTACATGCAGACAGCAGCAATCCTGGATAAAAATTTCCAGGTAATGTCCGGAGTAAATACACCAAACGATTACATGGGACCGGGAACCGGTTATCGGGTTTCAGGTAAGCGTTGGGAGGAGATCAAAGCGATTCCTCACAGAATCAACGCAAATGATATTTAAGGAGGTGCACCATGGAAGTAAATGAACAGCTTGTACGCGCCGTTACACAGGCAGTCGTTGCACAGCTCATGGCATCCGGTGCACAGCCGCAGGATGTGAGCAGTACACCGGCACCAGAAGGTGCAGGAAGCTTTGCCGGCAAGACAAGAATGCGCCCGAAACATTCTTATGAAAATGCTGTCAGAGCACAGAAAGGAACAGATCCGAAAGAGATCGTGATCGGTGTCGGAGCAGCATTCCAGACTGAGATCACAAAGACCATGAGTGGGATTCCTCTGGAGGAAGTCCTTCGAAACATTAAAGCAGGTATCGAAGAGGAAGGCATGACATCACGTGTTGTCAAAGTGCTGGATACTTCTGATGTAGGATTCATGGGACTGGAAGCTGCGAAGCTTTCCGGATCAGGAATCGGAATCGGCCTGCAGTCCAAAGGAACAACCGTTATTCATCAGAAAGATCTGTATCCGCTTTCCAATCTGGAGCTTTTTCCACAGGCTCCACTGATGGACCTGGATACATATCGTAAGATCGGACGTAATGCAGCCAAGTATGTAAAAGGTGAAAAAGTTACACCGATCGAGTGTACCAACGATCCAATGGTACGTGCAAAATATCAGGTAAAAGCAGCTCTTCTTCATATTATTGAGACAGAGCAGCTCGATCCGGCAAAAGGCATGATTGAATGGGAGGGTACAAGATGAGCAGCTATCCTTTAGGACAGAGCGAAGCGGATACCATTACTTCAAGAACCGGTAAGAAACTTTCTCAGATTACCCTTGATGAGGTAAAAAAAGGCAATGTCACAGCAGATGACATCAAGATTTCCGCTGAAACATTAAAAAAACAGGGACAGGTTGCAAGAGAAGCAGATAATCCAACTATGGATGCGAATTTTCAGCGTGCTTCTGAGCTTGTAAATGTACCTGATGATGTAATTCTTGATATGTACAACAAACTGCGTCCGAATCGTTCCACCAAGAAAGAACTGATCCTGATGGCGCAGGAACTTCTTCAGAAATACAGCGCACCTCACTGTGCCAAACTGGTACTTGAGGCTGCAGAAATTTATGAAAAAAGGGGAATTCTTCTTTGAGACTGATTGCAGGTGTTGATATAGGAAATTCCACAACTGAAGTATGTATCGGAAGTGTAGGAGAGGACGGAAGATTCCAGTTCCTCTCCAGTGCTTCCCGTATTACCACCGGAACCAAAGGGACACTTCCGAATGTTCACGGGGTCAAAGCTGCCCTTGAGGAAGCGATGCACCGTATCGGTATGCCGTTGGAAAAACTGGATCTTGTCCGACTGAACGAGGCAGCTCCGGTTATCGGTGATACAGCAATGGAAACAATTACAGAGACAATCATTACAGAGTCCTCTATGATCGGGCACAATCCGGCAACACCGGCAGGTGCAGGAGAAGCAGTAGGACGGCTTCTGTTTATTCAGAACATAGACAAAGGCAGATCGAATATACCATATATTCTGGTGGCATCCTCTGAGTATTCTTATGAAGAGGTGGCACGCAAACTGAACCAGTATGAGCAGCTGGATATCCGCGGACTGATCCTTCAGGCAGATGAAGCAGTCCTGGTAGAAAACCGCTTAAACAAAAAAATTCCGATCGTTGATGAAGTACGCCATATTGATAAAGTGCCTGAATACAAAATGGCAGCAATCGAGGTTGCACTTCCGGGTACAAGTATCCGGATGCTTTCCAATCCATATGGAATCGCTACACTTCTGAAACTGGATGCAGATGAGACAAGAGCAGTCACTCCGATCGCCAAGAGTCTGATCGGCAAAAGAAGTGCGGTTGTGATCCGTACTCCGAACGGAAACATAAAAGAGAACATTCTTCCTGCTGGTGAGATTTTCTTTCACGGAGAGCAGGAATTACGAATAAATATAGATCATGGGGCTGACGAGATCATGGATACGCTGCAGGATGCAGGTGAGATCTTTGATATTGACGGACAGCCGGATTCCAATGTAGGAAATATGTTTTCACGTATTAAGACGAGCATGGCAGATGTGGCGGAAGCCGAAAATCATGCAGTGCGTATTACAGATATTCTTGCAGTGGATACACTTGCACCGGTTGTAATCTCAGGTGCGCTTGCAGGCGAGACCTGTATGGAAAAAGCCGTGGGGATCGCAGCAATGGTCAAGACAGCACATCTTCCAATGCAGAAGATCGCAGAGCAGCTGGAGAAGGATCTTCACACCAAAGCTGTTGTTGCCGGAGTAGAAGCAGTTATGGCTTCACTTGGAGCAATGACAACACCGGGAACCAGACTTCCGCTTGCTATCCTTGATATGGGAGGCGGCTCTACAGATGCCGCAGTTCTGGAAGCAGACGGAAGAGTCCGCACCACGCATCAGGCAGGTGCCGGTGAGCTGGTAACGATGCTGATCCAGACGGAACTTGGACTTAAGAGCCGTACTACAGCAGAACAGATCAAGAAATATCCATTGGGCAAGGTGGAAAGCCTTTTCCATCTGCGCCTCGAAAATGGAGCTATGCAGTTCTTTACAGAATCTATTGATCCAAGATATTACGGACATGTTGTTTTGCTTGCACCGGGCGAGATGCTCAAGATTGAAGAAGACATTCCGATGGAACGGATTCTTGAAGTCAGAAGAGAAGCAAAACGCAAAGTATTTGTACGAAATGCTGTACGTGCACTTCGTCAGGTAGCACCGGAGCATGAACTTCGAAACATTCCAAACGTAGTTCTGGTCGGCGGTTCCGCAGAGGATTTTGAGATTCCGGAGATGCTGATGCAGGCACTTGCCGAGTATCGTATCGTATGTGGCCGTGGAAATATCCGTGGAACAGAGGGACCGAGAAATGCAGTTGCTACTGGTCTGCTTCTGTCCTACATAGGAAACAGCCAGGAGGGATAACAGTGGTTGTAAACAAACCGACGATCATTATTTATACAAATGATCCGGATCAGGAGTTTCTTCATGAAATCTGTTCCGGGATCGAAGAAGAAGGACTTCTGTATGAGATTCATGAAAGAGCCGGAGAGCTGGATGATCTGGCACATGAAGCTGCGGAAGATTCCATGCTGGGCTCAGGAATTGGCATGAGTGGTCAGAGGATTGCCATGCAGATGAGACGGCTTCCAAAAGGACATAACGTGTTTGAACTGAATGCACCACGTTTCTGGCAGTGCCGAAATCTGGGGGCAAACAGTGCAAGAGCAGTTAAAAAGATGCCATTTAAAGCAATTTACAGGGGAGAATAACCTGTTGCATATTTTATTTTTCGAGAGTAAAATAGTTACCAGTAAACAATACAGGAGATGCCAAGATGAACATTTATACAAAAGGCGGCGACAAGGGAACGACAAGCCTTGTCCATACAAAAAATGTCTCCAAGTCAGATGACCGCATTCAGCTGGTGGGAACCATTGATGAACTGACCAGCCATCTGGGCCTGGTTAAGACCATGCTGAAGGATGAAGACACGATACAGTTTCTGGAGAAGATCCAGCGTACACTGATCACGGTCATGGCAGGGGTGGCAGATCCTTACAAGAGAGACTACAGGATTGACGACGTTAAAACAGAATATCTGGAAGACGAGATCAACCGGATGGAAGGCCTTTTTCAGAGACCGAAGGAATTTATCCTGCCGGGCAAATGTCGTCTGTCTGCTGAAATGGATGTAGCCAGAACGGTAGCAAGAAGGGCTGAGAGAGCACTTGCAACAGTCAGTGTGAAATTCGGAGCGGACAACGGAGCTAAGAAATATATGAACCGGCTGGCAGATTATCTTTATATACTTGCCAGATATACCGATGCAAAGATGGAGGAAATGTCTGCCGAAGAGGTGGATAAACCGACAGAAAAAACATCGGACGGTGGAAAAGATGAGGTCAGAACCATGCCAGAGAACCAGAATCAGACAGGAGCAGTCAATGAAGCTGTGATCCAGGAAGTTTTAAAGAGAATGGGCATTCAGGGAAGAATTACACTTGCCAGTGCCAAACGTCTGATCGAGAAGATCGAACAGGAAGCAGAACGTCGCGGTAAGAAGGCTGTTATTGCAGTCTGTGGACCGGATGGAAATCCAATCGCCGTCCATGTAATGGATGGAGCGTTTCTTGTAAGCTTTGATGTGGCAACTAAGAAAGCCTATACATCTGTTGCAGTCAAGATGTCCACAAAAGAATTAAGCGTTCTGGCTCAGCCTGGTGGAACTTTCTATGGCGTAGACAAGATGGATAATGGCAAGATCGTAATCTTTGGCGGTGGAGTTCCGCTTAAAGTGGGTGATACCATCATCGGCGGACTGGGAATCAGCGGTGGTACCGGTGAAGAAGATCACAGCCTTGCAGAATATGGATTATCTGTACTGAATGAGGTACTGTAATACAACTGTTTTAAATGTGATAATAAAAAAAGAGCTTTGAAGATTCGCGCAGGTGTGAGTCTTCAGAGCTCTTTTTCTATGCTATGCTTTTTTATATTTCCCGGGAGTGATCCCCTTATATTTTTTGAATGTCCGGATAAAATAGCTCAGATCGTTGAAACCATTTCGATATGCGATCTCCGTGATCGAGTCATCAGTGGTGGAAAGCTGATAACAGGCCTGTTCGATCCGCTGGTGATTCAGATAATCCATTGGAGTCTGATGTGTCATCTCGGAAAAGAAACGACAGAAGTATTTCGGTGACATGGATACAGAGGCAGAAAGCTGCTGCAGTGTCAGTGGAGAAGCATAATTGTGCTCGATGAAATCCAGGACCTGCTTCAGCTGCAGGATTCGTTTGTAATCGCGGCGTGCGCGTGTGACACTCTCCAGATAGTAATGATTACCAAAAATCAGACCAAAAAAGTGGTAAAATTGTCCAAGCACAGACAGCTCATAACCAGAAGGTTTCTTCCATAATGCGTCAAAAAGACTGTTTACAGTTGCACAAATGTCCACATATTTCGGAGTGAAATGATGATAGATCAAAATCTCCTGATGAATGATCTTCTGCATGTATCCGGCGCAGACTGAATTATTTTTGAGAAAAGTGTTTCCATCAAAGACGATACACTGGTAGACACAATCCTCAGGAATTCCACTGTGGAGGATTCCACTATGCACAAAAATGATATCTCCGGCAGTAGCAGTAAAACTTTTTTCGTCTAAAGTGACAGTGAGTGAGCCATCCAGAATACGAATAATCTCATATTCGACATGCCAGTGATAGGACATCACGTAGCGGGGATGATTGTGGTCGATATGATGAAATTCAAATGGAAAATCATAAGTTCCTCTTAAACGGTCCTCGTTGCGGTCCAGATCGTGCAAAATAAGTGCCTCCTTATCATAAGTTCACAGATTTTTTACAAAATAATTAAAAAAAGTGAATATTGTACTGCTTTTTGCTATTATAACACAAGTAATTAACGTTTGGCAATTGTATACTATGAAATATAGGAAACAACGAGATTTTTTAGTAAAAACTTCTCGTATAATAAAGTACTTAATTAAATGGAGGTAATGAATCATGGCAAAGAGCAGATTAGTAGGCAGCTATCCGGTTATCGGTATCAGACCAACAATCGATGGACGTAGAGGAGCACTCGATGTCAGAGGATCTCTTGAAGAGCAGACAATGAACATGGCTAAATCCGCTGCAAAACTTTTCGAGGAAAATCTGAGATATTCCAACGGCGAGCCAGTTAAAGTTGTTATTGCTGATACAACAATCGGACGTGTAGGTGAAAGTGCTGCATGTGCTGACAAATTCCGTAAAGAAGGCGTTGACATTACACTTACAGTTACACCATGCTGGTGCTATGGCGCAGAAACAATGGATATGGATCCTCAGACAATCAAAGCTGTATGGGGCTTCAATGGAACAGAAAGACCAGGAGCAGTTTACCTTGCTTCCGTACTTGCTACACATGCACAGAAAGGTCTTCCGGCATTCGGTATCTATGGACATGATGTTCAGGAAGCTGATGACACATCTATCCCGGCAGACGTTGAAGAAAAATTACTCAGATTCGGACGTGCAGCAGTTGCAGCAGCTTCCATGAGAGGAAAATCATATCTGCAGATCGGTTCCGTTACAATGGGTATCGGTGGATCTATCATTGATTCCGATTTCATCGAATCCTATCTTGGAATGCGTGTTGAATCCGTTGATGAGGTTGAGATCATCCGTCGTATGACAGAAGGTATCTACGATCACGCAGAATTCGAAAAAGCTCTCAAATGGGCGAAAGAAACATGTAAGATTGGTTGGGACAAGAACCCTGAAGAACTGCAGTTCTCACCAGAAAAGAAAGAAGAGCAGTTTGAATTTGTAGTTAAGATGGCAGTTATCATCAAAGAACTGATGAACGGCTGTGATAAACTTGATCCGAAATTCTCCGAAGAAGCAATCGGACACAACGCTCTGGCAGCTGGTTTCCAGGGACAGAGACAGTGGACAGACTTCTATCCAAACGGTGACTTCGCAGAAGCTATGCTGAACACATCCTTCGACTGGAACGGAGCTCGTGAGCCATACATCCTCGCTACAGAGAATGACGTTCTCAACGGTCTTGGAATGATGTTCATGAAACTCCTTACAAACAGAGCTCAGATCTTCGCTGACGTTCGTACATACTGGAGCCCAGAGGCTGTTAAGAAAGCTACAGGATATGACCTTGAAGGCGTAGCTAAAGAAGCTGGCGGATTCCTTCACCTGATCAACTCCGGTGCTGCTTGCCTCGATGCTAACGGCGAAGCTAAAGACGAAAACGGCAATGCTGTTATGAAACAGTGGTGGGATATCACAGAAGAAGACCAGAAAGCAATCATGGATAACACAGAATGGTGTATGGCCGACAACGGATACTTCCGTGGAGGCGGATACTCCAGCCGTTACGAAACAAAAGCTCAGATGCCTGCAACTATGATCCGTCTGAACCTTGTCAAAGGACTTGGACCGGTTCTGCAGATCGCTGAAGGATGGACAGTAGCTCTTCCGGCAGAAGTATCTGATAAACTCTGGAAACGTACAGACTACACATGGCCATGCACATGGTTCGCTCCAAGATGCGATGGCAAAGAAGGACCGTTCAAGACAGCTTATGATGTAATGAACAACTGGGGAGCTAACCACGGTGCAATCTCCTACGGACATATCGGAGCTGACCTGATCACAATGTGCTCTATGCTTCGTATCCCGGTATCCATGCACAACGTTCCGGAAAAAGATATCTATCGTCCGGCAGCATGGAATGCATTTGGAATGGACAAAGAAGGTGCAGACTTCCGCGCTTGCAAGAATTACGGACCTCTGTACAAATAATTAAACTGGCTTTTCTCAAAAGTGCCATGATATAAGCAAAGACCTCGGAGATAACTCCGGGGTCTTTGTATTTTCCGTAAATTATGTCGAAAAACTTCCGCTTTTTGTTGATTTTTACATTTTTTTATGACAAAAAAGGATTATCATTGTGCTGTGTCTGTGGTATGATATGTTAAGAATTAAAGGAATACACGGGAGTGAAGGGGATAACATAAAATGAAAAAACTGGCAAAGAGCCTTCTTGTCATAGCACTTGGACTTTTTATGAGTGTGAACGTCATGGCAGATGTACAGACAGGTAAGACAGAACCGGATTATCCGACAGACTATTATATGATCGTAGAATCAAAGGCAGGAGGAATCGATATTTATTCACAGCCGGATCTGGAATCTACGAGGCTGAATGATGAGCAGATTCCGAATGGAACGGCGCTTCATATAGAAGGAGAAGTAGAGGATACCGAGAATAACCGTACGTGGGGATACACAGAATATCATGGTATGTATGGATACGCCCCGCTTGACGAGTGCAGGCCGGCGGATTCCAGAAAAGAAGCAATTGATTCTGAACTTTATATCGCAGGTAAGGATCAGGTGAATTACAATGCTGATTATGATGTAAATGCATATGCAGAAGAAGGATCACAGAAGCTTTATCAGGGACCTGGAACAAAATATGGAGAAGTTCCGGGAGTGCGCGATATTGAAAATGGCGAGACTCTTCATATCACACAGGATGCCGAAATGGTGGATGGAAGCCATTGGGGCGTGACCACAGTTGACGGAACAGAAGGCTGGGTAGATCTGGAGAAAACAGAAGAATGGAAGAAGGAACACCCGGATACAGTAGAAGAGAGTGTGGATGCAGTGGCAGAAGTGAGTGTAACACCAACCGAAGTAGCTAAAGCGACCGAGACACCAGTCCCGACAGAGACTGCAAAAGCAACTGAGACACCAGCACCAACTGAGACCGCAGAAGCGACCGAGACACCAACACCGGCAATTACAGAAGAAACAGATGAAGCTGAAAATACAGAAAAAGACTCCAAAGAGCCTGAAGCAGAAAACACTGACGCAAAGGACAGCCGCGAGGCATCTGGGCAGAATGTAAAAGTTACCGCATCCAGATGGTATCAGAACCCATTTACATGGATCGCAGTGATCGCAGTACTTGCAGTAGCAGGATTACTGATCTACCACAATAAGAAAAAATAAATTTTTCTGTACATACAATAATATAGAAACCAGACAATCATAAAAATCAGATCAGGATCGGGTAATCAGCCCGGTCCTTTTATTGTATACAAAATATAATTGTGAAATTTCGTGCATTTCTGGACCAAAAATGTCCGATTCATTGACTTTTATGAATCGACATGATAAATTTATTGCATATAACTATTTATGTTGGCGTTTTATGACATAAATACGGATATGCTGTAAAAACAGCAACAAATACGCAGAACGGAAGAGATAACCCAATGGCAATGAGACGTGAAAGAATGAGGCTTGGTGATTTACTGATCAAGCAGGACGTTCTTACTGAAGAAAACTTAAAAAAAGCACTGGAATTACAGAAAGGAACCGATAAAAAAATTGGTGAAGTTCTGGTTGAGAATGGATTTATCACGGAAGAAATGATTGCCCGTGCACTTCAGACACAGCTTGGTCTGAAGATAATACAGCTTACCGGAATCACGATTCCGAAGGAAGTACGCAACCTGGTCAGTGTCAACCTGCTGAAAAAATACCAGTGTATTCCTTTTGAACTGGATCCATACAATGCCAACATTCTGCATCTGGCGATGGCAGATCCGATGGATATGGCAGCAATCGATGATATTTCTATTGTTACCAATCTTCAGGTTGAGCCATATATCGCAACACCGCGTGATATCCTGACAGCGATTGACCACTGCTATGGGGCATCTGAGACAATGGATGCAGCCCGAAGATTTACCAGGGAAAGGGAGCAGCTTCGTGGAAATGCAGAAGATACCATAGAAGAAGCAGATGTCAGTGATGCACCGATCGTACAGCTGGTTCGTTCTCTGATCGAGCAGGCAGTTCGTCAGAGAGCCAGTGATATTCATATTGAAGCACTTGAATCCAAGGTACGCGTCCGTTATCGTATCGATGGCGCGCTTTATGAAAAAATGGTTTACGACAGCAGCCTTCTTCCGGCAATCTCCACACGAATCAAGATCATGGGTGGTATGGATATTTCCGAAAAAAGAAAGCCACAGGATGGTCGAATGTCCGTTATGGTAGACCGCCGCGAATATGATATCCGTATTTCTTCGATTCCGACGGTACATGGCGAGAAGATCGTTATGCGAATCTCCTCCAAACTCAATCTGACCAGAGATATCAAGGAACTTGGTCTGAATCTGGATGAGATGTCAATGCTGCAGCACATGCTTGCCAAACCATATGGTATTCTTTTTGTAACAGGACCGACAGGAAGTGGTAAATCTACAACCTTGTATACCGCGTTAAGTGCACTGAATAAAGAACAGGTAAATATCGTAACGGTTGAAGATCCGGTTGAGGCTGACATAGAGGGAATCAACCAGATTCAGGTAAATAATAAAGTGAATCTGACTTTTGCATCCGCACTGAGATCCATTCTCCGTCAGGATCCGGATATCATCATGATCGGTGAGATCCGAGATCAGGAGACGGCATCGATTGCGGTGCAGGCTTCTATTACTGGCCATCTGGTTGTATCCACCATGCATACCAATAACGCAGTTGGTACACTGAACCGCATGGCAGATATGGGAATTGCCCGTTATCTGATCTCCGATGCGATCATTGGCGTCATTGCGCAGCGACTTGTCCGTAAACTTTGTCCGCATTGCAGGAAGAAACGTCTTGCGACAGATGAGGAAAAACGGATTCTGAAGCGTTCGGCAGCCGAGCAGACAGAAATTTATGAGCCGGGCGGATGCAGACTTTGCAGCAACACTGGATATTTTGGACGAACCGGCGTATTTGAGATCATGGAAGTAAATGACGAGATGCGTAAACTGATTGCTGAAAATGCACCTACAGAAGAGATGATCGCAGCAGCGAAGAAATCCGGTATGCGAACCCTTCGTGAAAACGGAATCCGTTACGTACTGGATGGAACCACTTCTATTAAAGAAATGCTGAAGGCTTCCTATGAAGAATAAAAGATAGAAACTACAAAGAGTAAATGATAGATACTATCAGGAATAAAATACAGAAATTATCACATAAAAGAAAGTATGTGAAAGAAAATATAACAGAAATCAGGTACAGAATTTAAATGTATGATCTGAAACAATTATTAATGAGGTCAATTGACGCAGGGGCTTCGGACATCCACTTTACGGTAGGACGTCCGCCCTGTTACCGCGTGGACGGTGTCCTTTCTCCAATCGAAGGAGAGAGACTGACACCGGAAATGCTGGAAGAACTTCTTCTTCCACTCATGGATGAGCGCCACAGAGAAGAGTTCGACAAAGACGGCCAGACAGATTTTGCCTACGCCATATCAGGGGTAGGACGTTTTCGTGTCAATGTATTTCAGCAGCGAGGCACGTATGCTTCCGTTATGAGGTGTCTGCCTTTTGAAATACCACAGCCGGAAACTTTGGGAATTCCCAAAGAAGTAGTAGAAGTTACAAATCACAAAAGAGGCCTTGTTCTTGTAACAGGACCGACCGGAAGTGGTAAATCCACGACACTGGCATCTTTGCTTCATGTCATCAATCAGAAATATCCTTACCATATTATTACGCTGGAAGATCCGATCGAGTATCTACACAGACATGATAGATCGATCGTCAATCAGCGAGAAATCGGAAGCGACTCGAACAGTTATGGAGCGGCACTTCGTGCAGCACTTCGAGAAGATCCGGATGTGATCCTGGTCGGAGAGATGCGAGATCTGGAGACAATTTCCACCGCGATCACGGCGGCAGAGACCGGTCATCTCGTGTTCTCGACTTTGCATACGATCGGTGCGGACAAGACCATCGACCGAATCATCGATGTATTTCCACCGGATCAACAGCAGCAGATCCGAATTCAGCTGGCAGCTGTGCTGGAATGCGTTGTTTCCCAGCAGCTGATCCGTAAGGAAAAGGGTGGTCGTGTGGCAGCATTGGAAGTATTATTTGCGAACAATGCAGTGCGGAATCTAATCCGAGAGGGAAAAACATTCCAGATTCCATCCATTATGCAGACCAGCCGCAGATCTGGAATGATCACAATGGATGATGCACTGTATGATCTCTTTATGAGAGGTGAGATCAGTGCAGATGCAGTTGTGACCTATGCACAGGACCCGGTTGCAATGAACCGGAAAGTGAATTTTGAGATTTAATAGAAAGGACTGAGCTGATGCCCGGTTATACCTATATTGCCGTTGACCAGAAAGGTAAAGAAAAGCGCGGCAAGATGGAGGCTGAGAACCGAGATGAGGTTTCCCAGCAGTTAAAAAAAGACGGACTCTTTCCTGTTGAAATTAAAGAGCAGGGAGTTCTGAATAAAGACCTGGATTTTTCTATTGGTAAGAAAGTCAAGCCCAGAGATCTGAGCGTTTTCTGCCGGCAGTTTGTCAGCATCACACAGGCAGGTGTTCCGATGAAGGAAGCCCTGCAGATGATGACGGAGCAGACAGAAAATAAATGGCTCAAGAAGGCGACAGCCGATGTGCTTCTCAATGTAGAAAAAGGTAATACGCTGGCGGATTCCATGGCAGCAATTCCGGATGTATTCCCGCCGATGCTTGTCAATATGGTGGCAGCGGGTGAGTCTTCAGGTAGCCTGGATATGTCTTTTGAGAGAATGGCAACCCATTTCGAAAAAGAGGCTAAGCTGAAGGCGACGATCCGTAAAGCAACAATCTATCCGATCATCCTGATCTTTGCGGTTATTGGTGTAGTTGCAGTTATGCTGCTCTATGTAATCCCGATCTTCATTGATATGTTTGCAGATCTGGATATTGAGATGCCGGCACTGACAATGGGGGTCATGAACCTCAGTAAATGGACGGCCAGCCACTGGTACATCATCCTTGCTGTGGTAGCGGCAGTGGTTGCTGCATACCGCCTTATCTACAACACAGATCAGGGACGGCTGAAGATAGACTATATCAAGATGAAAATTCCACTGTTCGGCAAGCTGACAGTCAAAACTGCCTGTGCCCAGTTTGCGCGAACGATGAGTACCCTGATGGGAGCCGGTATTTCCACGACGGAATGTCTGGATACCTGCACAAAGATCATCAACAACATTCATTATAAGAATGCACTTCAGAAGGCAAAAGAAGAGGTAATGAAAGGTATTCCACTTTCGGAGCCACTTGCAGCCAGCGAAGTCTTTCCGCCGATGGTGTGCCACATGACCGGAATCGGTGAAGAAACCGGTAATATGGAAGAGATGCTCAATAAACTCGCTGATTATTACGACGAAGAAGTAGAGATCACTACCCAGAGCGTACTCGCAGCTATGGAACCACTGATCATCGTGTTCATGGCACTGATCGTCGGAACACTGGTTATTGCCGTGATCATGCCGATCAGAAACATGTATGAGGGATTGGACTCACTCTAAGCGTTTGCGATTGGGAACCGCGTTAAAAGTTTCTGTATGAGATATGGTTGTCACGCGGCAGGCATAGGTGCTGCGTTCACAATAGATCAATGGAGTGTGAAAAAGGGGGCTTTTCAAAAACCATAAGATCAGGCAACAAAAAGTAACAAGAAAACTGAATAACGAGTTTACAACATAACTCCCTCCCCTCTGAAAAAGCCAAAATTTCAGGGGGGGGGTGGAGAGCACCCTTCGGGTGTTCTCGCTCGTTGAACAATCATCGGACAGAGTATTCGTGATCAAAACAACAGGAGAGTTATGTATTCATCAAAAAGTTGAATATGTGCGTAAAGCCTGTTGTAGATCATGACTCTATTCCGATGAAGAACAAAGAAATGAAGGAGATTGAGTTATGTTTAAATTTCTTAGAGAGAGAAAAAAAGACAACAAAGGTTTTACACTGGTAGAATTGGTAATCGTAGTAGCTATCCTTGCAATCCTGTTTGGACTTCTTGCACCTCAGTATACAAAATATGTTGAGAAATCAAGAAAATCTGCGGATGTTAACAACATGGATGAGCTGATCAAAGCCGTAGAAGTTTATGAAATTGATCATGCAAGCAAGACGACAGGTACAGTACGAAACGTAACTATTACTCTATCTAAAACGGGAGCACCAACTGCAAAGACTACAACAGGGGATAAAGATGTAACAGAAGTAACAGATGCATTTACTGAGTATGTAAAGAACTGGGAAAATGTAAGACTGAAATCAAGCTGGGATACTGCAAATGGTACTGTCAGTGCTAATATTACTATCTCTGCCGACGGTGGTGTAAAAGTAGATAGTTATAATCCAACAGATTTTGGAACCTACGGTGAATAATCTACTACTAGTAAATTGATAATGAATTCAGTTTTTTGATGAATACATAGCAATTCTTTTGTTTGAAATCGAATACTGCTGTCGAATGAAAGATAAAAAGTAAGGAGATAGTAGTATGTTCAAACTTTTAAACAAAAAGAAAAATAACAAAGGTTTTACACTGGTAGAACTGGTAATTGTAGTAGCAATCCTTGCCATTCTGGTTGGACTTCTTGCACCTCAGTATACCAAGTATATTGAAAAATCAAGACAGTCTGCAGATGTAAACAACATGGAAGAACTTGTAAAAGCAATAGAAGTTTATTCTGTTGATCGTGTAACCACAAAAAATACAGCTGCTGCTGAAAATATTACTCTTAAATTGGCAACTACTGGCTTGACAATTACATCTGATGTAACAGATAGCAAAACAGCAACAAATGCTTTTTCAGAATATGTACCGAAATATGAGCAGATTGTAAGAAAGGGACATCAGTGGACTGATGATCCTACAGTTGTAGTTACAATTTCTAAAGAGGGAAAAGTAACAGCTGCTTATTCACCAGATGATTTTGAAACAGCAGCAGGTCTTAAAAAAGTTGCAAAAAATAACGGCTAAGAATTTTTATAATAATGAATAGCTAACTAAAACCCACACCCCACGAAAGGAACCCCCTATGCTTCTTTTCTTAGACTCCGTCCCGTACATCATAATCTTCGTATTCGGAATCGTGATTGGCAGCTTCTTGAATGTCTGTATCTACAGGCTTCCGCTGCATGAATCGATCATTACGGCTCCCTCCCACTGTATGACCTGTGGGAGGAAGTTGAAATGGTATGACATGGTTCCGGTATTCAGTTGGATCGTGCTGGGAGGAAAATGTCGTAATTGTAAATCAAAAATTTCTGCGCAGTATCCGATCATAGAGGCTCTCAATGGTATTCTTTATGTTCTGGTATGTGTGGTCAATGGACCGACCTGGGTCAGCCTGTTGTATTGCTTAATGGTGTCGGCTTTGCTGACCCTTAGTCTTATTGACTGGCGCACATATGAGATTCCGTTTGGAATCAATGTATTTCTGTTTATCCTTGGCATTGCAGCTACATGGCTGGACAGAGAAAACATAACTTCACATCTGATCGGTCTGATCTGTGTCAGTGCTTTTCTGGAAATCCTGTTTCTGGTAAGTGGTGGCAGTGCGATTGGTGGCGGAGATGTGAAACTGATGGCATCCTGCGGACTGATCCTTGGATGGAAACTGATCATTCTGGCGTTTCTGCTGGGATGTATTATCGGTTCTGTTGTCCATGTGATCCGCATCAAAATAAGTGGTGCCGGACGAGTACTCGCTATGGGGCCGTATCTGTCAGTAGGTATTTTTCTGGCTGCATTATGGGGAAATACATGGATCAGCTGGTATCTAGGCCTTCTTGGACTGTAGCAGCTTCTTTATAACTGAGATGGATTATCTTTGTGAGAGACAATGGATAATTCAGCTGATTTTCAGTTATAAAAATATGGATTTTGTCTGAGATATTTTTGACAGAATCCATATTTTTGTAACTGATATATCAGGAAGGAAAGCAAACCTGATATTCTGATACATAAGTTGTCATGTAGGACAACAATAAAATGGAGGAAACCTGAGAAATGGCGAAAATTTTAAACATAGAAATTGATACAGCCCAGTTGAGGGTAGCAGAGACGGACAGCCGTGGACTGAGAATCTATCGCTGTTTTACACTTCCGGTTCCTCAGGGTGCCGTGGATGATGGGCAGATCCGTGACACAAAGACCCTGGGTACGCTGTTGAAAAAAGAACTGGAAGCCAGGAACATAAATAATAAAAAAGTATTTTTTGTTGCAGGTTCATCAAGAATTGCCAGCAGGGAAGTTCGTATTCCTTTTGTCAAAAAGGACAGAATTCAGAGTATCATTCAGGAAAATGCAACAGATTATTTTCCGATAGATATTTCCGGTTATGTGTTATCTTACAGCATTATCGATATAGAAACAACAGAGCCGAAACCGGGAGAAGAACTGAAACAGTATCATCTGATGGTGTACGCTGCACCGACATCTATTTCGACGGCGTTCCATGAACTTGCCGGATATGCCGGACTTTCCATGGCCGGAATCGGTTATACTGGTGACAGCGTATATTCTGCTGTGAAAGATACATTTGCAGATGGAGTACATATGCTGGTCAAGATTGAATATAATTCCACAAGTATCAGCGTACTTAATAACGGAGAACTGGCTCTGCAGAGAACGGTCAACTATGGAGTGGACAGCGCGATAGAGACAGTGCGTGCGTTTCCGCAGTTTGGAGAAGACCTTACTCAGGCAGAGGCACTTACAGTTCTGCATGACCGGAGATGTCTGCAGGATACGTTGAATGGAATTGCTGCTGCGGAACTGGATCCGCAGGAAGAATTACTGGAAAATGCCAAGATGGAAGTTACTGAGAGCTTCCGTTACATGGTTGGAAATATTTCCCGAATCATGGATTACTATATTTCCAGAAATGCAGATGTCACTTTTTCGTCAATTCAGATCTGCGGTCTGGGTGCCGGAATCAAAGGTATCCGCAGGCTTCTTGCCAATGAACTGGGACATAGAGTAGAAGTCCTCTATGCACTTGATAAATGCACGTATCCGGAATTTCCGGAATCAGAGGGACTTTACCTCTATACGGCAGTCATCGCACCGGCCCGTTCCGGAGTGAACCTGATGGAAAAAACCACTCGTAAGAAAAAAGAGGCAGAAGATAATTTACGTGGTTCGGTGTTGGTCTGTGCAGTTGGTGTGATCGCAGGTGTGGCACTTGCGGGTGCCGGTGTGGCGAACCATCTTTATCAGCAGCACATGCAGGATCATCTGAATCAGAGAATCAGTGAAGAAAGTTCCATTGAAGATATTTATAATACGTATACCAGTGCAAAGACGAATTATGAAAATTATCAGAGAATGTATCAGTATACCAATACACCAAACGAAGGACTGAAGACTTTCCTGGAGGAGATGGAACAGAAGATGCCGTCAGATATCACGGTAGAGACATTCAGTTCCACGGGAACGCAGGTAAGTTTTTCCATGCGGGTTTCCAGCAAGTCGGCGGCAGCAAATACACTGATGCAGCTCCGTACGTTTGAGAGTCTTGCGACAGTTACCACGACAGGGCTGGAAGAAGCAGAAGACAATACGGTATCCATGAGTGTGATCTGTACATATGCAGATCCGGCACCTTTGGATGACGATACTACAGAATAAGGAAATGGCAGAATAAATAGGAGGCAGACAGGACATGAATTTGTCGATGCGTGACAAAAAAATACTGCTGATGTTTATCGGCATTCTTGTATTTTTCCTTGGTTGGTTCTTCGGATACCGTCCACAGATGGAGATTGCAAGTCAGATAGAAGAATCCAACGGACCACTGGAAGAGCGTTTGCAGGAGCTGCTTGATCTCGCAGCCAACAAGGATTTTTATGTAAGTGAGACAGCATCCATCCAGGAAAAGATCAACGAATATACAACAAAGTTCCCATCTGATGTAAGACCGGAGGATGGGATCGTACTTGCCCGCAACATGGAAAATGAACTTGGATTCCAGATCACAAGTGTCGGACTTGGGGAAAAAGAGTTTATTGCATCTATAGACGGAAGCTCCGAAGAGGATCTTGCACAGAAAATAGATCAGACAATGTCTGAGCAGGCAAATGAGCAGACACAGGAACAGCTTGACAATATTGAGGGAACCGACAGCCAGACGGAAGAAAATCTGCAAAATGCTTCAGATGCAGCAGCTGCAGACCAGAGCTATACATCGCAGACACCGGTTCTGTACCGTACACAGGTAACGTTGCAGTTTAATGGAACTTATGCAGGTCTGAAAGAAGCGGTAACTTATCTTGCACAGCAGAATGGAAGAATGACACTGGACAATGTGAATGCGTCTTATGATACATCTACCGGAAATCTGACCGGTACGATCATTGTAAATATGTTCTCCATGACGGGAACGGACAACAGTTATTCAGAGCCGGATGCAGGAGATGTTGCATACGGAACAGATAATATTTTCGGAACGATCGAACAGGCAGCACCGGATACAGATGGAAACCAGACTGCTGACGGACAGGCTGCGAATCAGTCTGCAGAAGGCAGCGATGGCCAGACAGATAACGGTCAGGAAGGCGAAAATACGGAAGGTGAATCAGCACCTGCTGATGATCAGGGCCAGTCATAAGAAGATACGTGTGTTAGAGGGGATGTTTTTCAGGCCCCTCTATCTGTCTATATATCGACAGTTCATTCTGAAAAGGAGAAGCCAATGAAAGACAGAAAAAGAAAGAATACGAATGCCGGAATGACGCTGATCGAACTCATCGTTGCAGTCAGTATTTTTTCCATAGCGGCGGTCGTACTTTTGCAGAGCTTTGTTACTTCCGGGAGAATCAACAGCAAATCGAGACTGTATCTGGAAGCGACCACAATGGCGCAGAACCTGATGGAGGAAATCAAATCAAGAAAATTTGAAGAGGTTTCGCTTGCGTTTAATTATCCGATCGACAGTACCACCGGAGATACAAGGATCAATTTCCTGAACACACAGAAGAACCGAATTGAAAATGGAACGCTGGGAATCAGGGAAGTGATGCGGAATACGAATGACAAAGGTGACACGACATACAGTGATGTCAGTCAGTACAAAGATGGCGTGGATGAATCCAAAGTTACTGCATCCGTGATCTCCACAGATGGTGGAAAAACATATAAATTCAATCCACGTAAAAAAGGCAAAAATGCATCAAAATATTATTTTGAACTGACCGATGTAAATGCAGATTACGAGAGCTTTGATGCGCTGGTGGAATTTGACGGAAGCACAGATTCCGGTTATAAAGAAAAAACTACTGCAGATACGGGGAATGGAAAGAATGATTATCTGTCACCGAATATTTCGGATATGAACAGCAAGACAAATGCACTTTTGACGGAAGCAAAATATCCAGACAAAAAATATCTTACAGAGAAACTGAAAAATTTGCTGTCGTCTTTTGATCCGGATACGGAAGAGGATGCTGCGCTCGTTGATGAAATATATGACCATTCAGTTAAAACGCTGACACTCCGTATTGAAGAAAATGGCGGAAACGTCAAGATCTATGAAGACCGTGAACTGGATCCATGGGACTGGATAAACGCAAATTATCCGGACAGAATGGATACGGACAGTACAGATTTTGGAAAAACAATCGAATCCAGCGGAATTGTCTACAGTTCTGAGACAGGCGAAAAGATGGAAAATATTTTCCTGTTTTATTATCCGAACTACAATTCCACAAGCTCTGTCAATCCGTTGGATCGTATTGTTCTGGATAATACAACGAATTATGAAGTGAATTTTTATGTGACAAAACAGCGGGACGAACAGAAGAAGGTTCCGACTTCTGCGCAGGAAGCGCAATACAGGATGTCTCTGACGATCAATGAAAATCCGGCTGCAAGAAATAAGACAAACTGGAACACCAATCCGGGCCTGTACAAGGCAGTGACAAAGCTTCGTACCAATCTGGATTACAATATCAGCGATATGAATTCCGTATTGGACCGCCCAAAGGTCAGCCAGATGTCGCTTACCTATCAGGCGTTCAATGACAGTGGCAGCAAAGGGGCAAAAGTAACAAACAACTCTGCAAAAAAAGTCCTTGACTGCAACAGACTGGATGACCGGGAAGCAGAAGACCGTATCTACACGGCGAAAGTCAGTGTATACAAGGCCGGCGCAGCTGAGAAGAATTTTCCGGACAGTGATCTTGTAGTGACGTTGGATGGTTCAAAAGAAGATTAATTTTCCGGGAGGAAAGAATGAGAAACATCAGAAAAAGAGCAAAACAGCAGAATCGTGGATTTTCACTTTTTACAGTGATCATTGCTGTGTCGTTAGTGGGAATCCTTGGAATGCTTATCTTATATATTGCATTGTCGAATTTTCAGATGAAGATTACGGACCTGAAAGGAAAGGACAGCTTTTATACAGCGGAGCGTGCACTGGAGGAGATCCGCACCGGTCTGCAGGAGGATGTAGGAGATGCCATGTCCAAAGCTTATACGCAGGTACTGGAAAATTACAACAAAGATAACAGTTCCAAAGATGCCTCCATGGATCAGTTGAGAAAAAAAGAATTTGAAAAAAACTATATCAGTGAGGTGGTCAGTAAACTTCGCTCAACAGGCGATAAAGATATTTACGATCTGGCGCATCTTAAAGGGTTTGTAGATTTGTACAAGGAGATCAATGATAACGAGGAATCTCTGATCATCACAAATCCGAGCGGAAAAAAAGCGGAACTGAAAGCAATTCAGACAACAGGCAAAAACAGTGGTGACAGTGGCGTCCTGCTGAAAAACCTGAAAGTGATCTATGTAGATCCCAATGGCCGTGCTGCAGTGATCTGTACGGATATTTTTCTGAAAGTACCGGAAGTACAGTTCCCGACACCGTCTACACTGCCGGACCTTATGAATATGATCGTTGTGGCAGATAAAGGAATCATCTGTGAAGGAACAGATGCAACACCTTCCACGATTCAGGGAAGTATTTATGCCGGACTTCTTCCGGGTGATGGAACCACGGCGTCAGATACAAGTATCCAGGTGGGATCAAATGCAAGTCTCAGCATTGATTCCGGAGATAAAATAGTCTGCGAGGGTGAGATCAATGTAAATGCAAATTCCACATTTTCCAGTGGAAATGGTGTGAATCTCTGGGCGAAGGGTCTGAATGCAGATTCAGTAAAAAATGTCAGTCTCCTTGGCACAACTTATTTTGCAGATGACCTTACGATTTCCGGGAAAAACAACGATGTCAAGATTGCCGGAACGTACTATGGATATGGTTCTGTGGATTCAGCACTGAATGAGAGCTGCAGAATGCAGGAACAGTATAAAAATGCGCAGATGAACGGGGCAGATCTGAGCAGTGCGATTGTTATCAATGGTAAGAACACAACACTGGATCTCTCCGAGGCGCAGAAAGTGATGCTTGCAGGAAGAAACTATATTGCAAGCTCCAAAGTAAGCGGAAATAGATCAAATAAAAATGATATCATCACCGGTGAAAGTATCACCGTAAAAGGAACACAGCTGGCATATCTGGTTCCATCTGAGATTATCGGAGATGGAACAAAAGGAAATCCAATGACTTATAATGATTATTTAAAGCTCTTTTCTATTGATGGAAGTGAAACAATCAATATCAATACCAGTAAACCGGTAGATGCCTGGGGTGGCCGCTCTTTAAGTGAAATCGGTGTAGATGCACAGAATCCGGTACAGACCGTATTCTATAATGACAACTCAACTGGTGAGGGTGGACATGTTTATTTCTACTTGAATTTTACAGATGACCAGAAGGCGGCAGATTTTATGCAGATGTATTACCAGAATAATCCGGGTATCAAAGCCAATATGGACCGCTATCTGTCCTTCTACTTTGGTGGAGAAAATTCGGGTATCAATATCAAGGACGGCCAGGCGTATCTTCGATATATTACAAATGGAAATGCACTTTCCTATGATGGAAATAAAAAAGAAGGAAATCTTCAGGAATCTACAGAATCAGCAACGGGAGATGGACTTGTTGAAGAACAGATCGGATATCAGAACAGCTGGTATGCGCTAAACCGTAAGATGATCTCTAGCGTAGATCTTCTGAATACAGCTGTCAAAGAAGATGACAATGGTACGACACATGATGAAACAGACAGCACAAGAAGCGTATATGATAACCTGGTCAATGAGAAAAAAATGGTGGAATTCATCAAAGGAAAAGTGAATTCCGGAGATAAAAATGCCAGTGAATGGAGATATACATTTACAGCACCTGAGGAAGATGGCGGTCTGCAGGCAATCATGTACCACAACGGAAGTAAAAACAGCACATATACAGAGACAGCAGCAGACGGGACAACTACAACAGAAACCATACCTGGTACGGATACTCCACTTACGATCAGTGAGGATATGGCACAAAATCTGCGTCTGGTCGTATGCACCGGTGATGTCGTGATAGCGGAAGGCGTAGAATTCAAGGGAATCATTATGGCAAAGGGAACGATCACTCTGAAGGCCGGAGCAAAACTGGAATCTTCTCCGATCGATGCGGCCAGAGTATTCCAGGCACAGATGGACTCACAGGAAGAAGACAGCGTGAAGCCACAGGATTTCTTCTGGGATGGCGATCAGTATGTACTTGGCAATTCTACATCTTCAAATAACGGAAATAATGTAAATGGATCCAGTGTCTACAGTATTGCAGATTGTGTAAGCTATCAGAACTGGAAGAAACAGTAATACAGGATAGAAAAAGGAGGAAGAAGCATGAAGAGCAAAAACAGAGGATTTACCTTGATTGAGCTGATCGTGGTGATCGCTGTCATGACGATCCTTCTGGGAATTGCAATCCCTTCTCTCAATTCAATCCTGGGCTTTCGGGTAAACCGGGCGGCCAATTCCATAGCTTCTGCGCTGGACAAAACAAGGACAGAAGCGATGAACCGTCTGGTTGGAGAGATGAAACTGGAAAAAAGAGCAGACGGATATTATATCAGCTATTATCTGGACCGAGGCAAGGCAGGCAGGAAATCTGATGTACAGCAGGACCAGCCGGAAAAAATAGCCCCGGCCCGGACACAGATCAGTTACAGCGTGAATGGCGGAAATGAAAGCGTGCTGCAGGAAGGACAGAGTATTATTATCACTTATGACCGTGCAACCGGAGCTTTCCTGCCGTTACAGGATAACACATGGTCACAGAATGATATTTTGAGTACACTTGCCGCAGGAAATGATATTCCTCTGAAGCGGGAGGGCAATTACTGTACACAGATCACTGTAAGGAGCGGAAGTCGTTACAAGACTTTGCAGCTGATCCAGGAGACAGGAAAATATACGATGACTTCCGGATGGAATTAAATATAGAACAATTTTTGGAGGAGAAGATCCTATGAAGACAAAAGAAAGAAGAGAGAGATTACAGAATAAAGGTTTTACTCTGATCGAGCTGATCGTAACGATTGCGATCATAGCTATCTTTTCAGGCGTAGTACTGACTTTTATCAGCACAGGATCTAATATATATCGAAGTACTTCCAGCAGTGCAAAGGTACAGATGGAGACACAGGAGACTTTTGACCAGATTGAAGATCTGATCATCGATGTAAACAGAAGTTTATATTATGCGAATGGTTCAGGAGACAGTCTTGGTGCTGAAATTAAGAACGATATCAAACAGAGTGGTGGGGCAAAAAGCACTGGTGATAAAACATTTATTATCTGCAATGAGTACAAAAACGGTACCGGAAACAGCCAGTATATCTGTGATGTTCTTGACTGGGATAAGGACGATGCAACAATCTATTACAGCCAGAAAGAGTACAAAGCAGCCAGCAGCTCTGCAGGAAATGAGACTTCTGTAGAATCACTTATGGCAGCAGAGGATGATACAGAAGAAGAAAATGCGGTAGATGCAGGTGCATCAGAAAGCGAAACAAAAGCAAAAGACCTCAAGATGAAGGTGGACAGATCTGTCCTGGCGACAGGAATCCTTGATTTCCGAGCCGATGTATCCAAAGTGGAGTCTGACAAGATCGTGCGTTTCCAGCTCAGTACACAGAATGGAACAAAAGAAATTGAAACACTCCACAGCGTCAGTCTGAGAAATACGGTAGAGGTAAAGAAACCGGCAGATGTTACACCTGGAAAATATAAAGTAGTTGTATATGCATATTACACCTATAAATATAACAATTGGAATTTAGCCACATCAAATGAATACTCGTTAATTATACAATAAAAGTTATAACAATAGCAGGAGGGCATACATATACACATGAGATTCAAACACAAGAAATTATTTATCTCAGGCGCTGCGGTTGCGGCCGCAGGCGCCCTGGGAGTTGGAGCATTGCTGCAGACAGTACTTTCGGTGCAGGCATCGTCAGACATGATGCCCGGCATTGAACAGATTGTCAGCGAAAACACAGAAGATGAGCCATTTCGAATTCTGGAACTGGTAAATAACAGCGAAGATGCAGAAATCGGTTATTACATATCCGGGCAGGAACCCAGTCTAAAATTGTATCAGTATCAATATACGGATTCATCAGGTAATTCGCAGACGGTGCATTTCTCGAGCGTGCAGGAGGCATTAAGCAAGCTTCCGACAGCACAACGTTCAGAATTTATGCAGAACATAAAATCTGATGGAAGTAGCACAGGAATAAAAAATATTGCAGCTGTGACCGGAGATGACGGACCACTATCATACAGCCCGTATACAGAAAAATATTTTCTGGATTCCGGAGATACCGGTTGGACAAAAGTTGATCTGACAGATTTCAACGGAAATACCCGGACCGATACCGTATCAGTGAACGGCTCTTATCAGGAGAATTCAGCCGGAACAGGAAACTATACAAAAGCAGAACAGCAGTATTATCCGATACGGAATGATGTTCAATCAGATAAGGAGCAGACAGAAAAGTACCGGGAAAATATCCAGAACTTTTATCCATCTGAAAGCAGTGATTCCAGAGGTGCATATTATCTGGAATTTGCAGAAGTAGAGAACGATAAAGTTAATAATGCGCTTAAAAAAGATAATGGAAAAGCAGAAATCCTCCCGGAGTATGAGTATACGAATGCAAGATATGGCTATTATGAAAATGTATATACAGATCTGACAAAAGAAATCGTAGATAACATTGATGCGGCCAATAATGGAAATGCAGAGTATCAGTTTCCCGGAGAGAACCCTGTTGGGTTTAAGAAAGATGACAGTGTTCTTATACAGGATAATACAGAAGAAGCTGTGAAGAGTACCATTGAGGAATCCAATTCCTTTACTTCAGGGGAGACAGCTGCCGGTACAGAAGACACTACCGATTCTTCCAGTCAGGATGAGTTTTCGGGAGATTCCGGAAGTGATAACGGAAGTACAGATTCTGACAGTGCATTCCAGAGTGATGAAGAGGATTCTTTTGACGGAAGTGACAGTGATACTTTTGATTCCGATATTTCCCTGGAGCAGCAGTCCTATGAAGAACCAGTGGAATCCTCTGGCACAGATGCTTTTTCGGATGATTTTTCAGATCAGGCAGCTGATTCCGAAGATTCGTCAGCAGATGTGGATACAGAAGTCCAGAATCAGGAAGATACAGATTCTTTTACAGAAGATCAGACGGATATAGATTCGGCAGAAGATGCAGGTGACGGAACAGACCAGACGGATACACAGAGGAAGATATCTGGCATTATTCAGAATAAGGATACAGCCGGTACGCAGGCAAATCCATACGTTTATCTTGGCGAAAACATTGCGGAATATCCATATTATAAATATGAACTGATCGGTGATATGGAATATCTGGAGAAAAAAGCCGAGAAAACAGAAGCGAAGCTTCAGAATGACCAGAATAATCAGATTACTTTAGAGGATGGAGACATCCTTCTGGACAATGATCAGTATTGGTACTATAAAGACGATAATGGCACATTGAAAAAATATCCGATTTCTGTAGTGACAGGCCGCCAACCAGTTGCCTTTAATGAACTACAGAAAATACCGGAATATTTTGACTATAATTATTATTATCGTGTGGAAAAAGTGTATTTCTGCTGTAAATCGGTGGATAACTCTCAGGAAGATCCAAGTGCATGTGCATATTTTGGCTGGTATTATCCATCTTATCCGGTGAATGAAGACGCATATCTCCCGGTTACAGATGGAAAAGCTGCAACGCATTATATTTCAGCAGCCTCCTACAGTCTGACTCCGGGAAAGGGAAATTATGATTTCGTTCCTGGAGGAGACAATTCCTGCCAGGTGCAGGTCAACAGCTTTTATTATCAGGGTGGCTACACCAATAATGACTGGTTCAAGAAATATGTATTCCATCTGTCACCAAAAGCCTCCGAAGAGGAGGAAGACGGAGAGTTTGAGAACTTTGGAATTGAAGTAGATACAAAATCAGCAGAGGATGTTACCAGCGCTGTGTATGCAACTGTATCCGGCGAAGATATCTCAGGGCAGAGCATTTCAGTGGACGATGTAGCCGTTGGTGAAGGTGAAGTTTCTGGAGATGAAAACATTCAGAATAATGGAACAGATGCGGAAGTGGATTTTTCATCAGAATATCAGGAGCCAGATACACAGGATGTAAATGAGTCAGTTGATTCTGTTGATATATCAGAAAATATTGATGAGGAATCTCAGAAAGAAAGCGGTGAAGTTGCTTTTGACGAAACAGATGTGGAAGTATCTGATGAAACAGATAGCGATGTAGAAGTGCAGAATGAGGAAGAGCCAGCTGTTGATGTCGGTGACGGAGAAACAACAAATGCTATTACAGATGTGATTTCAGGTTATGATCTTGTTTATGTGAATGGAAATCTCAGCCAGGATGTTGCAGAAGCACTTGCGGAGGCAGTTACGACAAATGAAATCCCATGCATTATTAATGGATCAAGGATAACTGATGACTCTCAGATTGTAAATGCATTTTCGGCAGTTATTAAAGATACAGATGATGACACAGATGGACATTACGTAGACAAATATATATATTTCTTTAAAAATATGCTTGCGGGAACAGAGGCAGATTATAATCTTGTGAATAAACAGTTTCATGAAAATTTTAATTCACATACAGATTCAGAGGAAGATGATATCTATGGTGAATCAGATCCTGTAGCCGGATTTGAAGAGATTATCAAATACATCAACAGTGAAAATCGATATCGGAAACTGGAAACAGATAGAAGTGGTTTGAATGACGGGGAGAGCGATGAGACAGGAATCAGTCAGCTGAGCAGGGAAATTTCACAGGCAAGAGTGCTTGAGTATATTATTAACTATAAATATAAAAGAAACGTTCTTACAAAAGATAAGATTAATGTTTTGGAAATTATGCCAGATGATAACTGTTCACAGCTGACAAAGGATGACGTGATTTCATGGCTTGGTGCAAAGAAAAGCAGAGTAAAGGATGTGACAGCCTGCTGTTATTATAATGCGGCAGATGGCACTGATGATAATCCGTCTAATGTGATTGATAACGATGCGTCTACAATCTGGCATTCTGACTGGTCATCAAATTCAACACATAAACTGACTGATAAATCGACTGACAGACACCATATTACTTTGCATTTTCGAAATCCGGAGGATATAAAGGGATTTGTCTATCAGGCTCGTTGGTACAAAACAAACAATAATTGGGACAAGAATGGCGTTCTGTCACGCTACACAGTTGTATGCGAAAATAAAAACGGTAAAGAGATTTACAGAAAAGAAAAGCAGAGTGTCGGCGAAGAATTTACATCCAGTGAAACACGCTCTATTAAGTTTGGCGAAACAGTAGAAAATGTAAGTTATATGACAATTTATTTTGAGGAGACACTTGGGACTGGAACTCCTCAATATGATAATGCGTCCTGTGCGTCACTGGATGCTATTTATGCAGATGATGACACGACTTCGGTCAGTGTAGATGTAACAATTAACTCTATGACGGCATCGGAGTTTGTGGGACATATTGATGATATAGCATCAGAATATGATATGATCTATATCAGTGACAGAAAAAATTCAAATAACAATGATTTGATCACGGGCAGTGGAAATCTTCGCTATTCGCATGTTGGAGCAGGAAGAAAGGTAACAACAGGAACTAAGGAGCTTCACAAGCTGCTGGGGCAGTTGGATAATGAATATGACCAGAACTGGATTGGAAATAAGGGGATAAGGCGTTTTGCTCCGTTTAATACATACGGTTCTGAAGGAGGTGGATATTTCCGTGGCTCGGGAAACGATATGACCAGTGAAGAATGCGAGGAATTGCTTGAGTTTGTTAAAAGTGGTTATCCAGTTGTTTTGGGAAACAGCCTTTTGAACTCTGACAGGACAGTAGATACAGATGAAGTGGATAATTCTTCATATTATTATGAATTTCTGAGTCAGGCAATAAGCTATGATAATGTAGTTACGAAATCAGAGCTTGACAGTGGACAGAAGGATATGAATTTCTATTTTAACCTGACAAAACCAGTGATTCAGTTTGACGAAAATGGCGGAAGACCGAAGGAACCAACGCGAATCGGGGAAGCAGAAACAGATGAAAATGGTTATATTGACGGTGAACTGAAATATACGTTTACTATTGAAAATGATTCAGAAGTAACACCAATGTCCACAACATATGATTGTGAGCTTTATCTTGATCTGAATTTTGATGGTAATTTTTCTGAAAAAGAATCGCAGAAAAATTATATGGTCATACAGGATGAAAATGGAAATGTCCTTTCGCAGAAAGATTACGGTAATGGAGATATGCGGTATGAATTGAAAAGTGGACAGAAGTATACGGTTACCAGAAAGATTCCGGCAGATTATTTTAAAGTAATCACTTGGAAATTGAAATTCACCAATAACCGTAATGCTTATATTCACACATCTGAGATTGGATATGCGAAACAGAAAAACACCGGTACACCTCAGCAGATTAATGTCCTTCAGTTAATACCGGAGAGATGTACCTGGAATCTTAAAACGGATACTAATTTCCAGAAATGGTTGAAACAGATAGAAGATTTTAACATCAATATTACAACCAAAACTGTTAACGAGATAAAGACATATACAAGAGCAGATATGGATTCACTTTTAAGCGATAAGCAGATGCTTGTAATTGGGTTTGCAGATGTTTATCAGGATATATCAAATGATAATGGTCAGGTAAATGCTATACTTGATTTTGTAAAATCCGGAAAAAGTATTATTTTCTCGCATGATACAACATCTTATGTAAATTATGATAAAGACAAGATGTATGAAAAGATTGCAACAACGGAATATGGAGTGGATGAAAATACAAACAGATATTATGACAAATGGCTTTTTGAGACTGCGAAAAATCCAACGTGGGGACTTTCATTGAATACAATACTTCGTTCTGTTGTCGGCATGGATAGATATGGAATTACGTCAGATGAGACAATTGGAAATCAGACGGTATCACAGCTCCTGAAAAAAGGACAGGGATTGGATTCATCAAGTGTCAGTTTTTCAGATCTGATTAGTGTGTCAGGAGATATTGCATACAGTACGGGATCGGGCAGAAGTAGCAGTTATGCGCAGCCACAGGCATATACGAATCATCTGGTGAGCGGAATTAAACTGGGCGAAAATGGAAATAGATCTAAAGTAACATCAGCTGCAAAAATCAATGATGGGGCGATTACGCAATATCCGTTCCGAATAGGGAATTCAATTTCTGTTGCAGAAACACATGGACAGTACTATCAACTTGCTTTGGAACAGGATAAGGATATCAATGGAATGAGTGATGGAAAGACGGATGTGGTTGTATGGTATTGCCTAAGAGATGGAATTTATGATTATTCTCCAAATGATGTCAGAAATAACTACTATTTCTATAGTAAGGGAAATGTAATCTATACTGGTGCCGGTCATTCCACAGTAAGTGGGGAGGAAGAAATCAAATTATTTATTAATGCGATGGTTGCAGCTGCGAATGTTACTGCTGTTGAACCAGAAATACATTTTGTTAAATCAAGGAATCCGGCAGCGGAAATCGAAACTTCCAGATATTATATGACTGATCAGTCTTCGTGGACTTCTGGTGAGAATAATACACTGGAAAAAGACATGACCTATTATATCAATGTAAGAGATTATAATATGATCAGTGCAGATCTCAGCCAGGAAGATCTGGATAATCAGAAGATGACAGTAGAATTTTTTATTGAAGATGAAAAAGGTGCAATTGCAGATGGTTGTCCGTCTGATGGAAAAAAGGTGAGAAATATCACATCGGAGATTGGTACACTGACAGGATATGGCAATATCGGTTCAGTAAATGTATCGGGAGGAAAATTTTATTTGTCGCAAAACAGTGCATATGAACTGAAGATACCGAATATTGAGAAATATCTGCGTAGTCAGACTGGAAATAATGGATATAAAGATTCCTGTAAAGTCTATGCAAAAGTGACCAGTACAGTTTCTCTTTATGGAAAGACGTATGCAAGCACAAGCTGGGCATCCATTAACCTGAAACAGCGTCAGCTTTTCGAAATGGACTAAACAAAATTATATGCATGAAACGTATTCATGTAAAATAAAAATTCTCATTCGTTTATAAGAGATTTCTCTTGTAACGGATGAGAATTTTTTTATCATATTTTCTTTTAATACTTCTTTATAATTACAGTTTTTGATTTTTTGCGAAGCAGTTTTTTATAAGCTGTATATTTCCTTTTGGGAACGCGTACTGTCATTCGGGATACAGACTGGTCGATCCGGGAAGAGATCTTTTTCAGTTTCAGGCTTTTGATTGTGATTGTGCAGCCCTTTTTCACACCGCGGAATGCACCTGGATTGATCTGCGTCAGCCCGGTACCAATAGTAACTTTCTTTAGTTTTTTGCATTTGTAGAATGCATTTTTACCGATTACGCTGACATTGTGTCCGATAGAAACCGTGGTCAGTCGTGATTTTTTTTTGAATGCGTTGGCCCATATACTGGTAACCCGATAAGTAACGCCATTGTAACGGATCGTTGAAGGAATACTGATTTTGGTAACTCGGCTGTTGGTCGTTCCATAGCATGTAACAACCTGATTGGCAGTGACACGATATTTCAGGTTCCCAACACGGAAACTGGTATTTACACGAGCACTGGATGGCGGTGCCGGAGTTGGAGTGCTGGTTGGAACTGCTTTGGGAGTGATTATTGGTGTAACTTCCGAAGGAGAATCCGGACTGACTGACGGCTGCACTTCTGGATTAACGGTTGGTTTGGCATCAGGAGTCGGTTCCACTGAAGGTGTTACAACAGTAGAACTGTCTAAGGTTTTTGTATGTGCTTTGACAGAGAAACAGCAGTTATACTGATGATTTCCTGCGTCGTACCATTTCTTTCCGGAAGTAGAAAAAAAGCTCTGATCCGGATCAATACCGGCAGTTGCCGTAAACCAGGATGTGCTGGTGGTTGTTTTTTCTACATAAAATTTATTGGATCCATCCGGTATTCTGATCACAACCGAATAGAAAGTACCCTGAGGAATTTTGACCGGAGTGTTCAGGTGGATCGTGTGGATTCCGGCCAGTGGCTGTGTGTAATCAACAGATTCTGCATAGGCGGGTGTTCCGCTTGTCGGATCAGAAGTATTCTTCAGATCTGTGTAGACCTGAATTTGAAAATCAGTATTGTCCTGTGGAACTGCAGTAACGATTTCACCGAGTTCTTCGTCTTTTCCATTTCCGGCAGTTGCCTTGAAAATATTGGATACATAGTAACCATTATTGATGGTGTTGCCCGGGAAAGTGACAGTTCCGGCAGCAGCACCGTCGTAAAAATAATTATTTGGATAAGCAGGGGTGGTCACTGCTGTATTGGAGACCAGATTGGTGATGGATTTATCTTCATAGGAAAGATAAAAATAACCGTTCTTTCCCCAGTTTTTGCCATAACTGTTTTTGACGATCCAGGCACCATCATTATTCACACCGGAAGCTGACGGGAAGTTTTCCTTGGAGTAAGTATCATCCCAGCCGACGATGGTTACAGCATGATTTACCAGACCAGACTGTGGGCAGGAATATGAAGCTGTATCCGGATAATAGTAGTTATCCAGCATGTAGATCATGGCAGAAACAGAATTATATTCCATAAGAAGCTGTTTGGTGCGATCCACAGTGTATTGAGAGAAAATGGCATCTTCCATATAAGCGCTGGTATCATAGGCGAGGCTGTCGGGCCATGTAACTGCAGAGGACTGAAACGGAACTTTTTCTTCGGTTGTCATGCCGGACCAGGTACTGAGAAAGAAGGAGGCAACACGGCCATTTCCGGTACCATGATAATCTGACTGAGTCCGGGTGATCTTATCATTTGGAGTGTTACCGAGGGGATCGTTTACTCGATTTGCCCAGAAATAAGCCAGTTGTTCTTCGGAAAGATCGTAGTACTTCTGTTCCCGGGTAAGCAGAGAAGTCTCAAGGTTGGAAGCGAGGCTGAAAGCCCAGCAGAGGCTGGTATTTCTCTGATTTTTAACCTCAGTGACAAATCTCTCTTCATTTGCATTGTAAGTTCCGGGATAAAGTGCATAGCTTGCAATGCCGATATTACTGTCAACTTCCGGTTCCGGAGCAAATGCATCCAGGTTCTGTAATGGTGCAAGCTGTGCCTGTCGTTCTTCATCTGTCATGGGACGGCCAAGAATATAGTCTATATTTTCGCTATTTGGAGATTCTGACCCTGAAGAAAAGACGGCTTCATCGTCATCAGAAGAAAAATCATCTGAGGACGTTGAGTCATCAGGGGCAGCAGATTGAAGTTCAGAAGAATCGTCAACCGTTGAGGAAGCAGTATTTTCATCAATGGAATCAATACTTATATCAACAGTATCATTTGTAACAGTATTTCCTGTGTTATCTGTTTCGTCAGAAGCAGATTCGTCTGCTGAAAGCTCAATATCACTGACTGCGTTCGCGGAAACCGGTATGTTAGTGAAAAGAACAGAACCTGCCAGAAGTAATGCCAGAGTTCGCTTTTTGCCGTGTTGTTTATGATGGATCATGAAAACCTCCTGATTGATAACTATACTGTGTATGGAAAAATTATTTCTTTTATCATAGCACATACATAAAAAAAAGCAAAGCTACATAAAGCAGGTCTTGAGAAGATAAAAATGCCCCGGAGATCCGAAAACCTCCAGGGCAGATTAGGAAAAAAGATGGCCGATATTAGTTGTTGATGACAACACCTTTCTGCAGCATAACGTTTGCATACAGAGCTTTTTCACTTGTGGAAATGATGCAGTAAGCTGTTTTGGCTTCATCATAGAATGCAAAACGTTCGATGTTTCCTACTACAGCATCTCCTCTGTCATCATATTTACGGATGATTTCTTTGTATGTATCCCAGATTGGGGTCTCTACATCGTCACCAGGCATTACTTCCATCAGGTTAACCGGATGTTCTACATAAGTATCCAGCGGGAAAACTTTCAGGATCGCTTCCAGAATTTCCGGAACACCATGTCCGTCACAACGGATTGTGATTGCGTTTTTACCCATAGATTCTACCGGGAAGTTACCATCTGCGATTACCAGACGATCGCTGTGTCCCATTTCACATAATACCTTTAATAATTCTGGTGATAAGATTTCAGGAATTCCTTTTAACATATCTTTATGCCTCCATTCAAAATTTTACTGAATTATGGCATATCTCGCTCAGAGACAGCCTTTATATTAAAAATGTACCTGCATTTATGATACTTTGCAAGAGAATATTTTCCGATAAAAGATGAATATTTTACACTGCTTTGAAGAAAGTGAAAAGTGAATATTTTATGGTTGACAGAAGCAGAGAACAGAGGTATGATTGGCTCAAACGGAAACGTTTCGGTTTTGCAAATGTTATCCGGCATTACAGAAACAGTAAGAACAAAAATCATACATATATTATGAGGAGGAAAATCATTATGCCACTTGTTACATCAAAAGAAATGCTGTCCAAAGCTCAGAAAGGCGGTTATGCAGTAGGTGCATTTAACGCAGAGAATATGGAAATGGTCAAAGCAATCATTCAGGCAGCAGAAGAACTGAAAGCACCGGTTATGATTCAGACAACACCATCTACTGTTAAGTATGGAACTGTAGAGACCTATGCAGCAATCGTTGCAGCAGAAGCTGCAAAAGCATCTGTTCCGGTCTGCCTTCATCTGGATCATGGCAGCAGCTTTGAGCTTGCTATGCAGGCAATGCATGCAGGATATACTTCTGTTATGATCGATGGATCCAAACTGGATTTTGAGGCAAACATCGCAGAGACCAAACGTGTGGCAGATGTAGCAAAAGCACTTGATATTCCATGCGAAGCAGAACTTGGTAAGGTCGGCGGCAAAGAAGATGATCTGGAAGCAGAGGCAGACACCAACACAGATCCACAGGAAGCAAAAGAATTCGTAGAGCGTACAGGAGTTACATCTCTTGCAGTTGCAATCGGAACTGCACATGGTTTCTATGTGGGAACACCGGTTCTCGACAAAGAACGTCTCAGTGAGATTCGTGAAGTCGTAGACATTCCGCTGGTTCTCCATGGCGCATCCGGACTCAGCGATGAAGATGTTATGGATTGTGTAAAACGTGGTATCTGCAAAGTAAACTTTGCTACAGAACTTCGTGCAGCATATTCTAAGGCAGTGAAAGAACTTCTTGCAGAAAAACCGGATACCATTGATCCGAAGGCATATGGCAAGACAGCTATTGCAGCAGTGAAGGAACTGGTTATGGCAAGAATGAAAGTCTGCGGATGTGACGGAAAAGCAGAATAAAAACAAAAGTACGAGAACCATGATTCAGCACACAGAAATATCATTGGAAAAAGAAGGCAGTGAGACATAATGGCGGCAACAATGAAAGACATCGCTAGACGGACTGGACTTGGTCTGGCTACGATCTCTTCTTATTTTAATGGCGGTAATGTCCGAGAGAAAAACAGAATAAAGATTGAAGAAGCCATTGAGGAACTCCATTATGAAGTCAATGAAGTTGCCAGAGGGCTGAAGACGAATGCGACCAAAACGATAGGTGTGGTGATTCCGGAGCTGAATAATACATTCTGCGCTGAAATCATAACGGGTATGGAAGATGTCCTTCGAAGCCATGGCTATGCCACGATCGTCTGTGACTGCCGAACCGATAAGAAACTGGAACGGGAGGCAATAGAGTTCCTGATCCGCAGGCGGGTTGACGGGGTTATCAATATGCCGGTTGATGAAGAGGGAAATCATCTGAAGAAATTTCAGAAGACAGGAAAACCAATCGTTCTGATCGACCGTAAGATACAGGGAATCTCCTGTGACAGTGTGCTGGTGGACAATAAAAAAGCTGCGGAGGATGCAGTACGACAGTTTATAGAAAGAGGTCATCGCTATATCGGGATCATCGGTGGACCGAAGGGGATTTTTACTGCACAGGAACGTATGGCCGGATATTACAGAGCATTGGAAAAGGCCGGAATTCCGGTCAGAGAATCCCTGATCTGTCATGGAGATTATACGATTCAGGGCGGTGTACGGAGTCTGGAGGAACTGGTGCAGAAAAATCCGGATATGACAGCGGTGTTTGTGACCAACTACGAAATGACAATGGGGGCCATGATCGGAGTAAATGAACTTGGAATACAGATACCGGAACAGCTTTCTGTGATTGGTTTTGACAATCTGCAGTTTGCGAGAGCATGTAACCCAAAGTTGACGATCGTATCACAGCCAACGGATGGAATTGCCAGAGAAGTGGCAAGAATCATGCTGGAACATCTGGAAAATGGCAAAAAAGAATCAGAAGAGTTTTTTACAGAAAAACTGCAGACAGAAATCATAGAAGGCAAGTCTGTAAATACTTTAAAATGATACAGAGAGAACAGATCGGAGTGTCAGCTGAAGAGAAGAAAATCCGGATATTTCGGAAAATGGGAGCAGCAAAATGAAAAAATCATATTTACTTGGAATTGACATCGGAACAAGCGCCTGCAAGGTTGCTGTATTTGACAGAGAAGGCAGAGTCCTTGCGGCTGCAAATGGTGCTTATCCGGTATATTATCCGCATGAGGGATGGGCGGAGCAGAATCCTGAAGAATGGTGGAGCGCAGTCTGCCAGGCAACAGAGGAAACGATACAGAAAGCCGGAATCGCACCGGAAGAAATCGCCGGAGTGGGAATTGACGGACAGAGCTGGTCGGCAATTGCAATAGATCAGGAAGGAAAAGTCCTTACGAATACTCCGATCTGGATGGATACCAGAGCACAGTCTATTTGTGACAGACTGAACCAGAAGGTTGGGGCTGATAAGATTTTTAAGATATCAGGAAATTCCCTTCAGCCGTCTTATTCTACAGCAAAGATCATCTGGTACAGAGAAAATAAGCCGGAAGTTTACGAGAAAATCTATAAGATCCTTCAGTCGAACAGTTATATCGCATTTAAACTGACAGATGCGATCACACAGGATGTTTCTCAGGGTTATGGATTACATTGTTTTGATATGAAAAAAGGATGCTGGGATGAAGAGATGTGTGAACAGCTTGGAATTCCGATGGGATTCCTTCCGGAAATATGTGACTGTGATCATGTGGTAGGCACTGTCACCGCGAAGGCAGCAGCAGAGTGTGGACTTGCCGAGGGAACACCGGTTGTTGCCGGTGGACTTGATGCTGCATGCGGAACGCTTGGAGCTGGTGTGATCCATACAGGAGAAACACAGGAACAGGGAGGACAGGCCGGGGGAATGAGCATTTGTACAGATGAGTACAAAGCTGATCCAAGGTTGATCCTCAGTTATCATGTTGTTCCGGGCAAGTGGCTCCTTCAGGGAGGAACTACCGGAGGCGGTGGAGTCATGCGCTGGTTTGAACATGAATTTGCAGACTATGAGCGTATGATGAAAGAAGAGACTGGAGCTTCATCACTGGATCAGCTTAATGAAATCGCAGAAAAAGTAGCCCCGGGATGCGATGGAATGGTATTTCTTCCATATATGTCCGGAGAGCGCTCACCAATCTGGAATCCGTATGCAAAAGGTGTTTTCTACGGCCTGGATTTTGCCAAGACCAAGGGACATATGGTGCGTGCCTGTATGGAAGGAGTGGCTCTTTCCCTGAGACATAACCTGGAAGTTGCAGAGGAAGCCGGAGCGGAGGCAGAAGTTCTGAGAGCCATGGGTGGATCTGCGAATTCTTTACTCTGGACACAGATTAAATCCGATATCACAGGTAAACCGATCGTTGTTCCGGCATCTGATACGGCTACGACACTTGGAGCAGCAATCCTTGCAGGCGTAGGAGTTGGATTCTATAAGGATTATGATGAGGCAGTTTCACTTACTGTCAAAGAAACCCGCCGTCATGAGCCAAACCCGGAGAATAAAGCCATCTACGACCAGACTTACCAGACATACCTTGAACTCTATAAGTCCCTGGCCCATATGATGACCGCGAAATAAAAACATGTTATTAAAGGAGAGGTATATATTATGAAAGCAGCAGTAGTAGTTGCAAATGAAGATGTACAGTATCAGGAAGTCGAAGAACCAAAAGTAACCAAAGGAACTGTAAAAATCAAAGTCAGATACTCTGGTATCTGTGGTTCTGACATTCCTCGTGTTCTCAATCACGGAGTTCATTTTTATCCAATTGTTCTGGGACATGAATTTTCCGGTGATGTGGTAGAAGTTGGTGAAGGCGTAACCAAAGTCAAAGTTGGTGACCGTGTATCAGGCGCACCGCTTCTTCCATGCATGAAATGTGATGACTGTCAGAAGGGTAACTTCTCTCTTTGCAAACATTACAGCTTTATTGGTTCCAGACAGCAGGGAAGCAACGCTGACTATGTAGTAGTTCCGGAGCAGAATGCAGTACCCTTTGACAAGACAGTTCCATATGAACAAGGCGCTATGTTTGAACCTGCAACAGTAGCAATCCACGGTGTATTCCAGAATGATTATCATGGTGGCGAATATGTTGCAATCCTTGGTGGTGGTACAGTCGGAATGTTCACTATGCAGTGGACAAAGATCTTCGGTTCCAAAAAAGTTGTTGTATTCGATATCAGTGATGAACGTCTTGCACTTGCAAAACGTCTTGGTGCAGATGAAGTCATCAATACAAAAGAAGAAGGATATATGGAAAAAGCCATGGATATCACAGGCGGAAAAGGATATGGTTTCGTATTTGAGACAGCCGGACAGGTTCCGACCATGCATATGGCATTTGAACTGGCTGCAAACAAAGCTCATGTATGCTTTATCGGAACACCGCATGAGAATCTGACCTTTACACCAAAACAGTGGGAAAATATGAACCGTAAAGAGTTCAAACTGACAGGTTCATGGATGTCTTACAGTGCACCATTCCCGGGACGTGAATGGGATCTGACCGCACATTACTTTGCAACCGGTCAGCTGAAATTTGATCCGGGCTTCATTTATAAGAAAATCCCGATGAGCCAGGCACAGGAAGCATTCCAGTTATTTAAGACACCAGGACTTGTAAAAGGTAAGATCCTGTTATCAAACGAGGAAGAATAAAATGATACTGACTGTAACATTAAATGCTGCAATCGATAAACGATATGTAGTCGATGATTTTAAAGTAGGCGAAGTAAACCGTGTCCGGGAATGTTCTTACGTTCCCGGAGGCAAAGGTCTCAATGTATCCAAGCCGGCATCTATTTATGGTGCAGAAGTCGTAGCAACCGGATTTGTGGGTGGCCACGCAGGAAACTATATTGAAGATGCTCTGAAACCGTTTGGAATCAAAGGTGAGTTTTATCATGTAGATGCGGAAAGCAGATCCTGCATCAATATCTGGGATGAAGTGAATCATGTACAGACAGAATTTCTGGAACCGGGATTTACGTTGACTGAAGAAGATTTCCGGGGATTTGAAAAAAAATTTACAGAGCTGGTTAAGGATGCAGATGTTGTTTCCATGTCCGGAAGTGTACCGAAGGGGCTTGATGGAACTGCATATCAGAGACTGGTCAAAATCGTAAAAGAAGCTGGCAAACCGGTGATCCTTGATACCAGTGGCAAACTTCTTGAAATGGGCATCGAAGCATGTCCGACACTGATTAAACCAAATATTGATGAGATCCGTATGCTGACAGGCAAACACTGTGATGACATTCAGGATATCATTGATGCAGCTAAGACAATCCATGCAAACGGAGTGGAGATCGTAGCAGTTTCCCTTGGTGCAGATGGTTCTCTGGCTGTTGGTGAAGAAGGCATCTTCCGTGCAATCGTTCCGAAAATTGATGCCGTAAATACAGTGGGATGCGGTGATTCCATGATCGCAGGTTTTGCACTTGGATTAAGCGAGGGCCTTTCTCTGGAAGAAACTTTAAGAAGAGCAAGTGCAATCTCAGCCGCTGCGGCAATGCGTGAAGAAACGGGATTTTTTGTAATGGAAGATATGGAAAAACTGCTTCCACAGATTGTTATACAAAAACTATATAATACAATTTAGGAGGAAACAAAAATGGCAGAATTTATTGATCCGGCAATCGTGCCGAAGGTAACACTTCCGTCAGGAGAAGAAGTTCCATGTATGGGTATGGGAACCTTTGGTTCTGACAGAGTAAGCGCTGAAGATGTTTCCGCAGCAGTTGCAGGTGCAATCCGCAGCGGATATCGTATGTTTGACTGTGCAGCATGCTACGGAAATGAACATCAGATAGGTGAGGTTTTCAAAACAGCTTTTGATGAAGGTGTTGTAGAAAGAAAAGATCTTTTTATCATGACAAAAGTATGGAATGACATGCACAGAAAGGTTGAAGAAGCCTGCACAAAGAGTATTCAGGATCTTCAGTGCGATTATGTAGATCTGTATTTCATTCACTGGCCATTCCCGAACTATCATGCACCATTCTGTGATGTAGATTCCAGAAATCCAGATTCCAGACCATTCAGCGTAGAAGAATTCATGGATACATATCGTCAGTGTGAAGAACTGGTAGAAAAAGGAAAAATCCGTTATATTGGTATTTCCAATATGACCATCCCGAAACTGGAAGCGGTTCTTCCTTTAATGAAAATCAAACCGGCAGCCTGTGAACTGGAACTTCATCCATGCTTCCAGCAGCAGGAACAGTATGATTATCTTGTTGCTCATAATATCCAGCCGGTAGGCTATATGCCACTTGGTTCACCGAGAAGACCGGAAAGAGATATCTGTCCGGAAGATGTTGCGGATATGCAGACACCGGAAATGCAGGAAATTGCCAAAGCACACGGTGTTCATCCTGCACTGATCGCTCTGAAATGGGCTCATCAGAGAGGTGAGATTTCTATTCCATTCTCTGTACATAATTATGTAAGTAATCTGAAGTGTGTGACAGAAGATCCGTTGACAGAAGAAGAAATGGCCAAGATTGGAACACTGGAAAGAGGAAACCGTCTGGTTAAAGGCCAGGTATTCCTGTGGGAAGGTGCAAAGGATTGGCATGATCTGTGGGATGAAGAGGGATTTATTGTTAAGTAAGGGAACTGTCCTTAGACCCGTCAATCATTTTGACAATTGAAAAACTTTGCGAGGGGAGGGCGCTCGCAGTTGCGAAGGCCGCTCTCCCCTTACTCTGCCTTCACGATCTGTTGCCGGTACGCGATCGGTGGAACTCCGACCAGCTTCTTAAATACCGTGATAAAATAATTATAATCACTGAAACCACACTTATAGGCAATCTCAGCAAGTGACAGATCCGTCTGCTCCGCCAGAAGCTGTCTTGCCCGGTCAATCCGCAGTTTCCGGATATATTCCGCGATGCCCATTCCATAATTCTGCCGGGCGATTTCATAAATCTTCGTTTTTCCAATGTGAAAATGCTGTGCAATCGACACCGCGTCGATTCTTTCAGTGTAGTGTGACTGAATATATTCATCAATCTGTACTGGAAGTTCCTGCTGATGCATCGAAACCATACGGTCCATACAAAGATAAGATGCGACCGCTTTCATAATATGCGAAGCGGAATCAATATATTCTTCCGAAAGGTTTGGAAGCTTCCGGCAGCATTTCTCAAGCTCATCAAAAGAAATTCCATAATCTGCACATCTCTCACGGATCACTTTCCAACCCTCGTCATAACTTGTATACGAAAAAACATGTCCGAACAGAAGATAACCGATCACAATGTTTCCCATACGGATCGGGATGATACTCTCTGTAAGCCCGGCATGACAGTGATAAGTATAAGAAGAAGTACGACGCGAAGCAATATCACAGGCATGGCGGTCACACAGATGACATTTCATGGCACAGCCGGGTGTCTGGCGGATCAGCTTACAGAAATCTGCGATCTCATCCGGATAAGAAGTCAGTTCACGAAAAGAGTCATCAAAAACAGTGATGCGGATTTTTGTGAGCTGATAAAAGTCTTTTAACAAAGAATGCAATTTGGCAATATCAAAGCTGGATATCATTTTCAGAAAATCCTTTCTATGTTCATATCTAATTCGAAATCATATGGAAATCATATCATAAATGCGAACAAAATCAAAGTAAGTAGAACAAAAGTCTATATAAAATAAAAATAAAATCCACTAAAATAAACACATAAAATGAAAAAAACACTCAAGAAGAAACAAGGAGGATATAGATATGAGTAAAAAAATGACATTTGCATTGGCATTTTGTAACAGAGGATTTATGCCAGGCGAACTGATCTACGGAGCAAGAGAGGATATGATCAAAGCTGTAACGGACGCAGGATATGATTACATCGCAATGGATGCAGACCTGACAAGATACGGCGGAATTGAGACAAGAGATGAAGGTCTTCTTTATGCAAAATGGCTCAAAGAACACGAAGGTCAGTATGATGGTGTTATCTTCTCCATGCCAATCTTTGCAGATGAGAATGGTGCGATCACAGCACTTCAGGATGCAGGCGTTCCGATCCTGATGCAGGCATATCCGGATGAAATCGGCAAGATGGATTTTGCACACAGACGTGATGCATTTTGTGGTAAATTCTCTGTAACAGATGTATTTACTCAGTATCAGGTTCCTTTTACAGTATTAAAACCGCACGTTGTACATCCACTCTCTGAGAAATTCCAGGAGAATTTAAGAGATTTTGCTGCTATCTGCCGAGTTGTTAACGGTATGAAACGCTTCACGATCGGATGTATCGGAGCAAGAACTACAGCATTCAAGACTACACGTTTTGATGAGATCGGATTACAGAAAAACGGAATCACAGTAGAAGCATTTGACCTTTCTGAGGTATTCTATAAAGTAAACGCAAAAGAAGATAACGATCCGGCCGTACTGGCTAAAAAAGAACGCCTTGAGAACTATACAGATTTCTCAAATGTTCCGGAAGACAAGAAGATTATGCTTTCCAAGATCTCCGTTGTTATTGATGAATATGTTGAAGAGTACCATCTGGATGCACTTGCAATCCGTTGCTGGAATGAAATGGAAACAATCCTTCGCGTATGTCCATGCGTACTCCTTTCTGAACTGAATGACCGTGGAATCGCAACATCCTGCGAGATCGATCTGACATCTGCAATCTCCATGCGTGCAATGCAGCTGGCAAGCGAACAGCCGACAGCAGTACTTGACTGGAACAACAACTACGGCGATGCAGAAGATAAACTGATTCTTTTCCACTGTGGATCCTGTGCACAGAGTCTGATGACAAAGAAAGGAACCGTTACATCCCACAAGATGTTTGACAAAGGTGATCCGGGAAGTGGCTGGGGAACCAACGAAGGAAGAATTCGTCCATTCAAGACAACAATTTCTAACTGCCTGACAGTAGACGGTAAGATCAAAATCTATGCATCTGAAGCAGAATTTACCGATGATCCGATCGAGGATGCATACTTTGGATGCGCCGGTGTATGCCAGATCCCGAATATGGAAGACAAGATGATCCGTCTGGCAAGAGGTGGATTTAAACATCATACATGTGTAGGTGTCGGACATATGAAAGACATCTTAAAAGAAGCATTTACTACATATCTGGGATATGAATGGGTAGATATTGACTAGGAGTGAATGATATGAAAATTGCAGGATTGGATATAGGAACGACCGGTTGTAAATGTACGGTGTTTGATGAACAGGGCAGGTATCTGAATAAAGCATACAAAGATTATCCGGTCCGCAGAAGTGTCAGCGGACATGAAGTAGATGTATCTACGATCATGGATGGGGTTTATGCAGTAGTCGCAGAAATGGCAAAAGAATATCCGGACATTGCCGGAATCGGTGTGACCAGTTTCGGAGAAACTTTTGTTATGACAGATGAAAATGGTAAACCACTTCATACAGCCATGCTTTATACAGACCCACGTGGAGAAGAAGAATGTAAAGCCTTGACAGAAAAGTTCGGTGCGCGTGAACTTGCCGGAATCACCGGTCTGCGAGCACATCAGATGTACAGTATTCCTAAAATGATGTGGATCAAAAAAAACAGGCCTGAGATTTACGATGCAGCTGCATACATATTCCTGATGGAAGATTATGTAGTATATCATCTTACTGGAAAACGCCAGATTGATTATTCTCTGGCTACCAGGACTATGGCATTTGATATTAAGAAACTTGACTGGAGTAAGGAAATTTTTGAAGTAGCCGGCATTGATGTGAATAAAATGTCAAAGACGGTACCGACAGGTACAGATGCCGGAGCAATTACGGCAGAGGCTGCAGAGAAAACCGGTCTTGCACCGTCTACACATATCGTATCGATCAGTCATGATCAGGTATCTGCGGCAATCGGAGCCGGTGCATTTGATTCTTCTGTTGCAGTGGATGGCGCAGGGACTGTTGAATGTGTAACTCCAATTTATGATTCCATTCCGGATATAGATGCAATGTACGATGGATATTTTTCCATTGTACCATATGTGATCCCCGGAAAATATGTTGCTTATGCTTTTTCCTATACCGGCGGGGCACTGATCCAGTGGTGTGTGGATAATCTTGCAAAAGATGAAAAAAGAGCAGCAGCAGACAGAGACCTTTCAGTGAATGAATATCTCGAAAAGAAATATGCAACAGAGCGCGGTGAAGAAAATCCAAGCAATCTGTTGATTCTTCCTCATTTTGCCGGAGCGGCAACACCTTATATGGACACAGGATCCAAAGGAGCAATTCTTGGACTTACCACAGACACGACTGTAGCAGATATTTATCGAGGCTGCATGGAAGGTGTTGTTTATGAAATGTTGGTGAACACCAGCGCATTGAAGAAATCTGGATGTAAATTCAAAAAGCTCAATGCAACCGGTGGCGGTGCAAGGTCAGGAGAATGGATGCAGATGAAAGCAGACATGCTGAATGTACCGATTACAGCACTCAAAACAGTTGATGCAGGTACAGTTGGCAGTGCTATGCTGACAGGTATTGCCACAGGAGTATTCAAAGACTTGAATGATGCGGCTGAACATATGGTAGAAGAAACCGTGGAATACCTTCCAAGAAAGGAAATGCATGAAAAATACATGCATATCTTTGAAAGATATGCGAAAGTATATCAGGCAGTAAGACCGCTCGTGTAAACGGGCGGCTTCTGTGAGGATAAAGTGTTATCTGGAAAGGAGATTACAATGAATCCTTATATTGGACATGAAACACAGATCAGTGGAGTTGAGGAACATCGCCTGGTTGGAGGCAAGGGAGACGGGATGCGCCTTTATGAGGCAACGAACGGAAAAGGCCTTGAGCTGACACTTTCCCCGGACAGAAATGGTGATATTACAAGACTTCGTTATAAAGGCATTAACATGAGTTATTTTTCCCCATGTGGTTATGTAGCTCCGGCATATTATGACAAGGTAGGAGCTAACTGGCTTCAGTCATTTACAGCAGGATTTCTGACAACCTGTGGTCTGCAGGCTGTTGGCACACCGTGTACAGATGATGGAGAAGAACTTCCACTTCATGGTTCCATTGCAAATCAGCCATGTGCACACAGTTACTGGGACGAGAATGAAAAAGAAATCCGCATTCATTCAGTGACAAAAGACGAAGTGATCTTTGGAAGAAAGCTTGTTCTCAAAAGAACAGTAACGATTTCCAAAGAAGAAAATACATTTTCTATTGATGATCATATTGAAAATACAGGAAGCAAGACAGAGCCAATGGAGATCCTGTATCATATGAACATGGGCTATCCGCTTCTGGATGAAGACAGCGAAGTAACGATTCCATCGGTGGAAGTCAGGGCACGTGATGATCATGCTCAGGAGGACATTGCCAACTGGATGCATATGGAAAAACCTCAGGGTGATTATCAGGAAAGATGCTATTATCACAAATTCGAAGGTGCTGATGGCAAAGCAGGCATCTATCAGCCAAAATTAAATGTTGGACTGGAAATCAGTTTTGACGCTTCTAAACTGGATGGATTTGTGGAATGGAAGATGATGGGGGTTCGTGATTATGTGCTTGGTCTGGAATGTGGCAACTGTTATCCGGACGGAAGAGATGTCATGAGAAAAACCGGAATGCTGAAATTCCTGAAGCCAGGAGAAGCAGTTGACTATCATGTGGATATTAAACTGTATCAGAAATAAGAACAAAAGGCAGGAAATCTGAAGTGAAATATCAGAAAATAAAAAATGTTGAAAAACCATTATCGAAGATCATTTTTGGCTGCGCAATACCGGTGATGATTCAGGGAGAAGATGCAGATGAACTGCTGGATGAGGTTTATGCGCATGGAATTACGACTTTTGATACAGCTGAAAATTATGGATTGAGTGAGGCCTCTCTGGGACATTGGCTCAAAAACCGTGGAAACCGGGAAAAAGTCGTGATTATTTCCAAAGGATGCCATCCATATGATGGAAGAGACCGTGTGACTCCGGAAAATCTGAAACATGATATTGAACAGTCTTTTGAACGATTGGGCACAGATTATATAGATATTTATCTGATGCACAGAGATGACCCGAAGGTTGAGCCAGGGCCGATGGTTGAAATCCTGAATGAATATCATAAAGCAGGCAGAATCGGTGCGTTTGGCGGTTCCAACTGGACGCATCAGAGAATTGCAGAAGCAAATCAATATGCCGGGGAGCACGGACTAATTCCTTTTACAGTTTCAAGCCCGAACTTCGGACTCTGTGATCAGATCGGAGATCCTTGGGGCGGCGGCCCGGGATGTGTGACGATTTCCGGTCCGTCGAATGCGGAAGCGCGGGCATGGTATCGTGATAATCAGATTCCGGTTCTTGCATATTCCAGTCTGGGAAGAGGGATGTTTGCCGGAATCGTCAAAAGCGATGACATAGAAGGGGCGAAGAAAATCCTGGATCCGAATGCAGTGAAAGGATACTGTTATCCTGAGAATTTTGAACGCCTTGCAAGAGCAGAACAGTTGGCAAAAGAAAAGGACTGCACAGTACCGCAGATTGCACTTGCATGGATCCTGAATCAGGATTTTGAGGTCTTTCCGCTTGTCAGTGCCAAAAAGGCGAGCAGGATCGCAAGCAATGCGAAGGCTTTGGATATTGTACTTGCAAAAGAAGAAGTAGAATGGCTTGATTTGAGAAGAGATAGGAGATAATTATGGCAAAAATCGCAAGACCGGAAATTGAAATCGAAGAACTGACCGGCGAAGGCTCCGGTATATTAAAGAAAAATGCCTTGCTGTACGGCAAAGAGCTGGGAGAACACTGCAGAATGTATACAGAAGTTGTTATGCCAGAAGGCAGTGATCTTGCTTTTCATGTACATGAAGGAGAATCAGAAACCTATTATATTTTGACCGGAACCGGAATTTATAATGACAATGGTACGAAGTATCCGGTAAAAGCAGGAGATGTCGTCTTTTGTGATGATGGAGAAGGACATGGACTTCTGAATAATGGAAAAGAAGATCTCAAATTTATCGCACTTATTTTGAAAAAATAAGATGATAGGAACTCTTCACAATATTTTTATATTGTGTTATAATCTTAACATATTGTTGTAGTCCGAAGTGGACAGAAAGGAAGTTACAAAATGCTCGTAACGTTATCTGAGATCCTGCAACTTGCAGAGGCTAAGAAATGTGCTGTAGGATCTTTTAACACACCAAACCTTGAGAGTATTATGGCTGTTATTGGTGCAGCTGAAGAATTAAATGTACCGGTAATCATAATGCATGCGGAAGTACATGAGCCAATGATGCCAATCAGTGTGATTGGACCAATCATGATCGAAAGAGCCAAAGCTGCCAAAGTTCCGGTATGTGTTCACTTGGATCATGGCGAAACACTTGCATATCTTGACCAGGCATTAAATATTGGATTTACATCTGTTATGTTTGATGGCTCGGCTCTTCTATATGAAGAGAATGTAGCTAACACTAAGATCGCAGTCAAACTTGCGCATGCAAAAGGTGCATCCGTAGAAGCAGAGATTGGTACGCTTGGCAAACGAGAACTTGGATTGGGACATGACGACGGAATACCGACAGGCGATGAGCCGAAGAAAATCTATACAGATCCGAAACTGGCAGAAGCATTTGTTAATGAAACAGGTATTGATGCACTGGCTTGTTCATTTGGAACAGCACATGGTCTGTATCTGACCAAGCCGAAGCTTGATATGTCTGTACTTGAGAATGTTAAAGCGAGAGTAAATATTCCACTTGTTATGCATGGTGGATCTGGTGTCAGTGAAGAAGACTACAGGAAAGTTATCGCCCGTGGCGTAAGAAAGATCAACTACTATACATATATGGCAAAAGCCGGCGGAACTGGTGTAGAGAGCAAACTTCCATTTAAAGAAATGCCAATTGTTCACCAGGGCAGGAAATATAAGATGCATTATTTACTTCAGGAAGAGGGAAAGGAAATTCCGGTTTACTATCATGACATCGTAGACTGGGGAATGAAAGCCATGAAGAAAAATGCTTATGAGGCTATGAAGATATTCTCAAATAAATAAGCATATGATCTAAGATGCTCCTTATTATGGTAGACAGTGGGAGAAAACTCTGTAACTATCATATGAGGGGTATCTTTCTGTCTGTAAACTGAATTACCAGAAGGAAAAAACGGAAAACGTTATTTTATCAGCAGGGGGAAAACAAACTGTATGTATCGCATTTTACTAGTAGATGATGAAATCCTTGTTCGAGATGCAATCAAAGAAAACATTGACTGGAAGGGCATGGACTGTGAACTGGTCGGAGATTGTGAAAACGGCAAAGAGGCAGCAGAATTTGTAAAAGAACATCCGGTGGATATTGTGTTGACAGATATATTGATGCCATACATGGACGGAATGGAACTGAGCAATTTTCTGCATGATAATTATCCGGAAATTGTAATTGTGATTTTTAGCGGATTCGGAGAATTTGAATATGCAAAAAAGGCAATTCAGTATGGAGTAAGTGAATATCTATTGAAACCGGTGACAGCGATGGAACTTACCGGGGTAATTGAAAAAATGAAGAAAAAAGTGGAACAGCAGCGTCTTGAAAAAAGTAAAATGGATGCACTGGCCCAAAACTCGGAAGAGTATCGTAAAAATAAGCAGATAATCCGGTCAAAAAATATAGAAGCACTTGTAAACTGCACGACAGATGTGAATGCAAGTATTGAACGTCTTGCAGAAATGGGGATTGACATCTCCGCAGCAAGCTACCGCGTGGCAATCTTTGATATTGACCTCTATTCCGGCATGTACCAGCTGGATACAGAAAAACGTCAGGAAAGCGCACTGATGGCATTTGTTCTTTTCAACATCAGCGATGAAATCGTCACCAGAGAAGAAGCCGGTATTGCCTATCAGGAAGGCAATAACCGAGTCGGAATCCTTTTTCAGGAAAAATGGAGCCGTAATTTTACATCCAGAACAAAAGAAATCTGTCATGAGATTCAGGAAAAAACAAAAGAGGTTATGGGATTTGACGTATCCATGGGTATCGGTAAATGGGTAAAAAAACCAGAAGAACTGATCCAGTCACACGATATGGCTGCACAGACCCTTCAGTATCGTTATCTCCTTGGTGGAAACCTTCTTATTGATATGGAAGAACAGCACCCCGTTCAGGAAATCGCAATCGAAGATGATCTGGCAGAACTCAAAGAAGCCATGAAGACCGGACAGAAGGAGCAGGTTTACCAGATCCTCATAAAGATTGAAGATTCCATTCGTCAGGCACTTATGGAAAAAAGCCGTGCCTGCATGTATCTGCAGCAGGTCATCCGTACAATGGACAATGCATGCGAAGATGTATCTGCTGATATGGACAGGATCAGAGAAGACAGAGATGAACTGCTCCGCCAGATAACAGATCAGAAATTTTTTGAAGATGCCTGCAAAGTTGTACAGAAACATACGGACAGGATTTTTGAGATCCTTTCTGAACTGAATACATCCAGCAGCAAGAGGCAGGCCCGACTTGCGATTGACTACATACAGAAAAATTATATGGATCCGGATCTGAGTCTGAACAGTATCTGTTCTTATCTGAATATCAGCACCAGCTATTTCAGTACGATTTTTAAAGACGAGACAGGCGAGACATTTACCGAAGTCCTGATTCGGACCAGAATGGAAAAAGCAAAAGAACTGCTGGAAAATACAACCTTAAAGAACTATGAGATCGCAGAAAAAGTCGGATTTTCTGATCCACATTATTTCGGAATCTCATTTAAGAAAATGACCGGATGTACACCTACGGAATATGCAAGGGAGAAGCGCAGATGAAAAATAAAAATCTGTCGGCGAGATTTATTGGAAAATTCAGCAGTATCCAGAGCGTTATCTTTGCAACTGTTGCAGTCCTGGTCCTGAGTGCGGTTGTGATCGTTACCGGTGTTTCCATGAAATTTACCAATACATCTATTTTTGAAAATTCATCGGAATATACGCATACGATCATCCAGCAGATGAATCAGAATATCGATTCTTATATCGATTATATGGAAAATATTGCTTATCTGATATCCAGCAATGAAGATGTGCAGGATTACCTTTTTGATGAAAAAATCGATAACGAGGGAAGATACCGTATTTTAAATCAGCTCCAGACAATCCTGGACAGCCGGAGTGATATTCGAAATGTTGGTATCATCAGTAAGAACGGACGGATGCTGATTAATGATGGAAGTAAATCGGTAAATCAGGATCTGGATCTCAATACGCAGGAATGGTATGCTACTGCACTCGAAAAGCCTAATGGTCCGATCCTGACTTCTTCCCATGTACAGCACATCATTAGTGGAGAACGCCCATGGGTGATCACACTGAGCCGTGGAATCCGTGACCGGAGCGGTAGCGGTGAAAAAGAAGGTGTCTTTTTTATCGATCTGAACTACAGCGCGATCAGTGAACTCTGCGATCAGAGTACGGTTGGAACAAAAGGCTATGCATTTATTCTGGATGCAAAGGGCAATATTGTTTATCATCCACAGCAGCAACAGCTCTACAATGAACTGCAGACCGAAAATATCAGTCTGATCATGGATACGGATGAAGATACCGTACTGACCGGTACCGGAAACGACGGAAAACTGTATTCCATCTCACGTTCAGAAAAGACCGGGTGGACGGTTGTTGACTGTACGAATGTGAAGGAACTTTTGAGTAAAAGTCGGCAGGCACAGAGTGTCTATGTACTGACGGCAATCATACTGGTCATTGTGGCACTTCTTTTTTCAAGATTTATGGCAAGGAGTATTACTCTTCCGATACAGAAACTCCGTGATTCCATGAAAAAAGTACAGGAAGGTGATTTCAGCGTTTCTGATGTTGTGGTAGATTCAAAAAATGAAATCGGCAGTCTGACAAAGTCCTTTGATGTGATGACACACCGGATACATGAACTGATGGAGCAGAATGTCCACGAACAGGAAGAAAAACGTAAGAGCGAGTTGAAAGCATTACAGTCCCAGATCAATCCACATTTCCTTTATAATACGCTGGATTCGATCATCTGGATGGCAGAAGGAAAGAAAAATGAAGAAGTTGTTCTTATGACGGCATCTCTTGCAAGACTTCTCCGTCAGAGTATCAGCAATGAGGATGAAGTTGTTCCGATCGCGAATGAAGTAGAGTATGCGCGCGGCTATCTGACGATACAGAAAATGCGTTACAAGGACAAACTGGAATTCCAGATTGAGGTAGATTCTTCTATATTATATATCCCTCTGATAAAGCTTGTACTTCAGCCAATCATAGAGAATGCAATCTACCATGGACTTAAATATAAAGAAAGTAAGGGCCTTCTTATTGTAAAAGGATTTATGAAGGATGGAAATGCAGTCCTTCAGGTGATTGACGATGGAGTTGGAATGGATGAAGAAACTCTTGCTCATATTTATGATAAACATAAAGTGAATTATCATTCCAACGGAGTAGGTGTCTATAATGTACAGAAACGTTTAAAACTCTATTATGGAGAAGATTACGGAATTACGTATACCAGTGAATTGGGTAAAGGAACAACTGCAACGATCACAATTCCAGGCAGACAGGAGGGACAGATATGAAAAAGAAAAAATGGCTGAGTATCTTCCTGGTAGTCTGTCTGATCAGCGGAATCGGAGGTGGCATCTGGTATCGCCAGAAAAGAATTGATGAGCGCAGGCTTTCGCTTGTGTATATTCCAAAGGTCGTAGACAAGACAAATGATTTCTGGAAAGCACTGATCCTGGGAACCAGAATGGCAGCACAGGAGTACAATGCAACAATCGAGATCAAGGCGCCGACAGAAGAAAATGATGTGGAACGACAGAATGAACTACTGAAAGAGGCGATTGAAGAGGGACCGGATGCGATTCTGATCTCTCCATCCAGTTTTACAGAATCCAACAAAATATTGGATGAAGCAAAGGAAAAAGGAATTAGGATCAGTTTTATTGATTCCTATACGGAAGAACCGGTGCAGGATCTGACGGTTGCAACGGACAATCTGGAAGCAGGAGAGAAACTCGGTAAATTTGCGGCATCACTTCTCGGACCGGATGATCAGATTGCGATCGTGGCCCATGTGAAGGGTGTATCCACCGCAGTGGAGAGAGAAGAGGGATTTCGCAAAGGACTCGGAGATCTGGCAGATAATATTGTTGAGGTTGTATATTGTGATTCGCAGTATGAGAAATCACGTAAACTGACAAATGAACTTATGCAAAAATATCCGAATCTTAAGATGATCGCAGGAATGAACGAATATTCATCAGTAGGTGCTGCAAGGGCAGTTAAGGCAGCTGGAGCGAAAGACCGGATTCAGGTAGTTGGTGTCGACAGTTCACAGGAAGCTGTTCAGCTGATGGAAAATGGTGTATTTAAAGCGCTTGTTGTTCAGAAAGCTTTCAAGATGGGGTATATGGGTGTGAAGGAAACTGTACGTATGCTCAGAGGGAAAGATTATGAGAAAGATGTGAATTCCGGTTGTGAACTGGTTACACCTGACAATATGTACAATAGTGAGATCGAAAAACTGCTTTTTCCGTTTAATACGCTGAAGCTTTCATAAAGTAAATAATGAAATTATTATAAAAAAGGTTAAATATTTATGTACGAACCGTAAATATTTAACCTTTTTTTGGAAGATATTCCATTACAATTGTGCAGAATTAACGGTATTATATAGAAAACGCAAGAGTTGTGTGTAAAACTTTTAAGGAGGGTGAAACATTGGAAAAGCTGAAACAAAATCCAATAGTCAAAAAGCTCGGACTGAACAGAATCTTACTTGTATGTATTCTGATAGTGATGTTCGCAGTTTTTAAGGTAGTGCTGGGAAATAAATTCCCTGTTGGAGACAGCATTAAGTCCACATTGAACTATGTATACTTCTTGGGCTTCCTGTCACTTGGTGTTACGTTCGTAATCGCAACCGGAGGAATCGATTTCTCCATCGGACCGGTTATGTTCTGTTGTGCACTGGTATCCGGTTACTGCATGACATCTTATGGTGTTCCATGTGCAGCAGCAATGGTTATCTGCGTCCTGATCGGTCTTGCATTCGGTATCTTCAACGGATGGCTGGTATCTTATCTGTCAGTTCCGGCATTCATCGTATCCATGGCTTCCATGAATATCGCAAAAGGTATCGCTTCTGTATTTACAAAAACACAGTCTGTAAGCTGGCCGCTGAGCACTGATCCGAAAAACGGATGGTTCCGTAGCATCGTATCAGTTAATGGATTCCCGGTAGGTCTGGTGATCTTCCTCGGAATGGCAGTTGTATGTGGTATCGTTCTTTACAACACAAAACCAGGACGTTACATCCTTTGCCTTGGATCCAACAGTGAAGCAGTTAGACTTTCTGGTGTAGATACCAAGAAATGGAACATGCTCGCATATGTAATCTGTGGAGTCCTTGTTGGAATCGGAGCACTTTTCTTTGTAGCAACATATACAACCGTTCAGCCAGGTTATGGCGATCAGTACAACAACGAAGCAATCGCTGGTTGTGTAATGGGTGGTACATCCATGGTTGGTGGACTTGCTTCCATCGGCGGTACTGTAATCGGTGTATTTATTATCTCTCTTCTGCAGCAGGGAATCATGGCATTCGGCCTTGGTAAAGGACAGCAGATGATCATCACAGGTATCATCGTTATCGTAGCTGTATATGCCGACGTTTCTGCAAGACGTAGAAAGAACTGATCGAAAGGGAGGATGAAACAATGGGTGACGTTATTTTAACAATGAAGGATATTGATAAGTCCTTTCCTGGAGTTCATGCCCTGGATCACGTTAACTTCGAAGTGAGACGCGGTGAAGTACATGCACTTATGGGAGAGAACGGTGCTGGTAAATCAACACTTATGAAAGTTCTTACCGGTATTTATCAGAAAGATTCCGGATCTATTACATACAAAGGCCAGGAAGTTGCTTTCCACAACACTCGTGAAGCACAGGACAATGGTGTTGTAATCGTACATCAGGAATTAAACATGGTCGGTGACCTTACAGTTGCACAGAACATCTTTATCGGACGTGAGCCGAAAAAAGGTATCCGTGTAGATGATAAGAAGATGATTGAAGATTCCAAGAAGTTATTCAAGGATCTGAACATTGAAATCGACCCAAGAGAAAAGATGAGCAACCTTACTGTTGGTAAACAGCAGATGTGTGAGATCGCAAAAGCTATTTCCCACAAAGCAGAAGTTATCATCTTCGATGAGCCGTCAGCAGCTCTTACAGAAAAAGAAATCGCTGACCTGTTTGTAATCATTCGTGATCTTCGTGAGAAGAATCTCGGTATCGTATATATCTCACATCGTATGGATGAGATCAAAGTTATCACAGACCGTGTAACAGTCATGCGAGATGGTGGATATGTAGGAACTCTGATCACAAAAGACAGTACAAAAGAAGACATCATTAACATGATGGTTGGTCGTGTTATTTATGAAGATCCGAAGGAACACAGCATGGTTGCACCAGATGCACCGGTTGTTCTTAAAGTAGAACATCTGAACGCTGGTAAGATGGTTCAGGACGTAAGCTTTGAACTTCGCAAAGGTGAAATTCTTGGTTTCTCGGGACTTATGGGTGCAGGACGTACAGAGACTGCAAGAGCACTTTTCGGAGCAGACCCGAAACAGAGTGGAAAGATTTCCATTATGGACAAGAGCGGACAGCTCAGAGAAGTTACAATCAACAGCCCGCAGGATGCTGTTAAATATGGTATCGGTTATCTGTCAGAGGACAGAAGAAGATATGGTGTTGTAGTTCAGAAATCTGTTAACGAAAACACAACACTGGCAACAATGGAAGAGTTCACAAATGGAATCTTCATCAATAAGGCAAAAGAAAAAGAAGTCAGCGAAAGATATGTTAAAGAACTGGCAACTAAGACACCAAGCGGTGATCAGCTGGTAGTTAACCTTTCCGGTGGTAACCAGCAGAAAGTTGTTATTGCTAAATGGCTTACCCGCGACAGTGACATCCTGATTTTCGACGAACCTACAAGAGGCATCGACGTTGGTGCCAAGAACGAAATTTACAAGTTAATGAGTAAACTGGCAGCAGAAGGAAAATCAATCATCATGATTTCTTCTGAAATGACAGAAATTCTCCGTCTGAGTGACCGTATCATCGTTATGTGCGAAGGTAAAGTAACTGGAAATATTGATATTTCCGAAGCTACACAGGAACACATCATGGATAAGGCTACAAGAAATATCGATTAAGGAGGATAGTCATGACTAAGAAGAAAAAAAGTATTATAAGTGATCAGAGATTTATTGTATTACTGGTTATTATCGCTCTGACAGCGGTTTTCTCCATTATGAGTAAGGAGTTCAGACAGTATACAACTCTCTTAAGTATGTTGGATTTCTCTTACTATGATCTTCTGATGGCAATCGGTGTTACATTCCCACTTATCACTGGTGGTGTAGACCTGTCAATCGGAACCGGAATGGTTTGTTATGCACTTATCGCCGGAACAATGGTAAGAAGCCATGGATGGCCGGTAGCAGCAGCTATGGTGCTCTGCCTGGTACTTGGACTCATCATTGGAGCCCTGAATGGTGTGCTCATCGGTGTTATGAACCTGCCACCGTTCCTTGCAACTCTTTGTACATGTATGATCACCCGTGGTGCTGGTTCTCTTTGCAGTGCAACACCATGGCCGGGGCTTACACAGGATGGTGGATGGTTCCACTCAATCTTCAAGATCACAGTTGGTTCAGGAAGAAGTGCTTCCCGTTACCCAATCGGATTCCTGTGGATGGTTCTTCTGGTTCTGCTGATGGAATTCGTTCTGAATCACACAAAATTCGGACGTTACACTATCGCAATCGGATCTAACAAAGAAGCAGCAGCTCTTTCTGGAATCAATGTTAAATTCTACCATGTTATGGTATACGTAGTATGTGGCCTGTTCGTAGGACTTGCAGCTATCGCTTATGCAGCAGTAACACCTACTGTACAGCCTGGTACCGGTGCCGGACTTGAAATGGACGCGATCGGCGGTGTATTCGTTGGTGGTGTTGCAGCAACCGGTGGTTACGGTTCCGTAATTGGAACATTTGTTGGTATCTTCGTTATCATGCTCCTGAAGACAGGTCTTCCATATGTCGGCCTGCAGGCTAACTGGCAGCAGATCATCACAGGTCTTGTACTTATCGTTGCAGTCCTGATCGATATCATCAAAGAAAAGAAAAAAGCTGCTATGTAAGCAGTATAAATGAATGATTTAAACAGCACAGTGGATTATAGATATCCGCTCTGCTGTAAAAGAAATTGAATATTTATTAAAACTTCATAAGGATGTGGGGCGTCAGAGTTTCCTACTGACGTATCATCATAAAAACTATATAATTTATATTTATAAGGAGGAAGTAAATTATGAATTTCAAAAAGGTAGTAGCATTAAGCATCTGTGCAGCAATGGTAGCAGGAATGTCCGCATCAACAGTTATGGCAGCTGATCTTCCGGATCAGTTCAAAGATCTCAAAGCAAATGAAGCTTATGAGTTCCCGATGATGGTTAAATCTTTCCAGTCCACATACTGGGATGCAGCACAGGAAGGTATGAAGAAAGCTGCTGAAGAACTTGGTGTTACTTACACAGCACAGGGACCGAACAGTGAATCTGATATCGCTGACCAGGTTAACATGATCAACACAGCAATCGCTTCCAACCCGAAAGGATTAGGACTTGCAGCTTGTGATACATCTTCCGTTCTTGACGCTCTGAACGATTGTGTATCTAAAGGAATCCCGGTTGTTACATTCGATACAGGTATTGCAGATGCTCCAGAAGGATCTATCGCTTGCGAAGTTTGTACAGACAACGCTCAGGCTGGTTCTGTAGCAGCTGAAAATATGTACAACGCAATCAAAGATGTTGTAGCTAACGCTGATGGACAGGTTGTCATCGGTGAAGTTAACCAGGATGCTACAGCTCAGAACATCCAGCAGCGTGGTGGCGGATTCATCGACAAAATGATCGAACTGCTTCAGGCTGACGGAAAAACAGTAGCAGTTGCTGGAAACGAATTCTATGTAAACGCAGCTAAAAACGCTGATGCAAAAGAAGCTGACGCAGACGTTGTTATTCAGGTTGCTGTACCGGCACAGACAACTGTAGAGCTTTGCTCTAACGAAGCTCAGGCTATCCTTTCCAAAGAAAACTGCATCGCTATCTTCGGTTCCAACCAGACAGCAGCAGAAGGTGTTCTTGCAGCTAACGCTAACCTGAACGTTCTTGGATCTGACGCAGCTAACGGCGACGTTATCGGTGTTGGTTTCGATGCTGGTTCTATCATCAAAGCAGCTGTTCAGGATGGAACATTCCTTGGTGCAGTTACACAGTCTCCTCTGATGATGGGCTACTATGCAATCTACGCTCTGACAGCAGCAGCTAACGGACAGGAGCTTGAAGATGTTCCTACAGATGGTTACTGGTATGATTCTACAAACATGGACGATGAAGAAATCGCTCCAAACCTTTATGACTAATCTTTAGTTTAGGGTGAAAACCCCCAGGGCATTTGCCCTGGGGGTTTTTTAAGTAACACATTCACAATTTACTTCAATAAAGCAACTGAGGACACTTTTTTTTACAAACGAGGTTCTTAACATTTATCGCTTTTTAGGATATTATGTTATTATCAAATATGAAAGAACCTTTTTGACATAGCATTTTGCACAACAATAAATGCTATACACATCTTACATATTTAGGAGGATTTAATAATGGCAACTTATTATGCAGCAGTAGATATGGGAGCATCCAGTGGACGCCTTATTCTTGGACATATGGAAAACGGAAAGATGGAGCTTGAAGAAATCCATCGTTTCGAAAATGGTATGGTTAAGAAAGACGGAGAACTCTGTTGGGAATTCGACCGTATTTTTACAGAAATCGTTGCGGGTCTTAAAAAATGTAAAGAAATCGGCAAGATTCCGGTAAGTATGGGCGTTGATACCTGGGGTGTTGACTTTGTTCTTCTTGACAAAGACAACAAAGTGATCGGTAACACTGTAGGATATCGTGATCATCGTACAGAAGGTATGGATGAAGAAGTTTACAAATTCATTCCGGTAGAAGAACTGTATGCAAGAACTGGTATTCAGAAAGCTATTTACAATACTATTTACCAGCTCATGGCAGTTAAAACAAGACATCCGGAATACCTGGAAAAAGCAGAAACTCTGCTTCATGTACCGGATTATTTCCATTTCCTTCTGACAGGACAGAAGACTTGCGAATATACAGAAGCTACAACGGGACAGATGGTTAACGCTGAAACAAAAGACTGGGATTATGAGATTATTGACAAACTTGGATATCCAAGAAGAATTTTCCAGAAACTGATTATGCCAGGAACAGTAGTTGGACATCTGACTGAAGAACTTCAGAAAGAAGTTGGATTTGACTTAGAAGTAGTTGCACCTGCAACACATGATACAGGTTCTGCGGTACTTGCAGTACCGGCTAACGATGATGATTTCATTTACATCAGCTCCGGAACATGGTCTCTGATGGGTATCGAAAGAAAAACTCCGGACTGCTCCGCTAAGAGCTGTGAGCTGAACTTCACAAACGAAGGCGGATACGAAGGTCGTTTCCGTTATATCAAAAACATCATGGGTCTGTGGATGATCCAGTCTGTACGTCACGAAGTAAATGACAAATACAGCTTTGCAGAAATCTGTGCAATGGCAGAAGAAGCAAAAGACTTCCCATCCAGAGTAAATGCAAATGACGAATGTTTCCTTTCTCCAGAAAATATGACAGAAGAAGTAAAAGACTACTGCCGTAGAACAGGACAGAAAGTTCCGGAAACAATGGGTGAGATCGCAACAGTTATCTACACCAGTCTTGCTGAATGCTATGCAAAAACAGCAAAAGAACTGGAAGAGATCACAGGAAGAACTTACAGCCGTATTCATGTAGTTGGCGGAGGCTCTAACGCTGGATACCTTAATGAACTGACAGCAAAAGCTACAGGAAAAGAAGTTCATGCTGGCCCTGGCGAAGCAACAGCAATTGGTAATATTACAGCACAGATGCTGAAAGCCGGAGATTTTAAATCCGTAGAAGAGGCTCGAACAACAATCCACGAGTCCTTCGGAATCAAAATTTATAAATAACAAATAGGAGGTTTTACTATGTTAGTAAACACAAAGGCAAAAGTCGGTGTATTTTCTATCGCTTTAGGAGCATATCTTCCTCAGTTTCCATCACTGGTACCTGAGTTTGAAGCTCAGTATGAGGCATTCAAGAAGACAATTCCGGATACAGTAGAGATCATTGACGGAGGAATGGTAACAACAAAAGAGCAGTCTATGGAAGCCGGAGATAAATTCCGTGCAGCAGATGTAGACCTTGTATTCCTTCAGATGCTGACATATGCTACATCTTACAATATGCTTCCTGCAATCCGTGATCTGGATGTGCCAGTTGTTCTGGTTAACGTTCAGAAACTGAAAGCACTGGATTACGATCACACAGATATCGCTGCATGGCTTGGTGAAGGATATGCCTGCGGTGCTGTTGGTGAAGCTGTTGCTGACCTTGAAAGAGCAGGCAAGAGACATGCTGTTATCACAGGTGTCGTAGAAGGTGGAGATCCGGCTGTACAGGCTGAGATCGAAGACTGGTGTAAAGCTGCTCAGGTCAGAAGAAGATTCCGTGATACTAACATAGCTCAGATCGGAAGACCATATCCGGGTATGATGGACCTTTACATCGATGAGACAAACCTGTACAACAGAATGTTCCTGTACACAAAACAGTTTGACTGGGAAAAAATGTGGGCTATCGCTGATGATATCACAGATGAAGAAGCAATCCGCGCAAAAGCTCAGGATATTCTTGATACATTCGATATCGAAGATGGCGGCACAATCGAAAAAGTATGGGATATGGCAAAATACGTTGTAGCATTTGAAAAATGGGTAAAAGATGAGCACCTCAGCATGGTTGCTTCTCATTACGACGGATTTGCTCAGGGTAAAGCTGGTGTCCTTGACAGTATGCTGATCCCGGCATTCTCTATGCTGATCAAACAGGGTACAGCATGTGCAGTTGAAGGTGATATGAAAGTCGCTATGGCAATGAGTATCCTTAAGACAATTTCCGGTACAGGCCAGCTTTCTGAAATGTACTCCATCGACTTCAACGATGACATCTGCATCATTGGACATTCCGGAAGTGGAGATGCTGATATTTCCGATAAGAAGCCTACCATGAAGATCGTGCCGGTATTCCACGGTAAAACAGGCGGCGGATACCTGACACAGTTCTATCCATACACAGGTCCGGTTACCTATCTTGCAATCACACAGGATAAAGACGGACACTTCAAATTTGTTGTAGCAGAAGGTGTAAACGAAGAAGGACCTATCCTTTCTTTCGGTGATACAAACATGAGAACACGCTTTACATGTGGAGCAAGAGAGTTTGTTAACCGCTGGAGCGAAGCTGGCCCGACACATCATATGGCAGCAGCTACAGGAAGACATATCGATACAATCCTGAAGGTAGCAAAAATCTTCAATATTCCGGTTGATATCGTTACAAGATAATTTTACCATCTACTTTATACACATATTCATATTCAAAAAAAGAGATCGCATAAAGCGATCTCTTTTTTTATTTTCTGTATAATGGAGGAATAGAATCAAGGGTTGCAGAATGCTTTCGGGCAGGTATACGAATTTCAACTTCTGTTCCATGGCCGGGATTGCTGGTGTAGCTGAGTCCATAATCAGGGCCATACAGGATCTGAAGACGTCGATGTGTATTGTACACTGCTATATTTGTGCCACCGGAGGAACTTGCACCTTCACCGGACAGGATCGTTGCAAGTTGCTCCGCAGCAATTCCGATTCCGTCATCAGATATCAGAAGAACAATGTCTGAATCTTCCATCCATCCGGTAAGAACAATAGTTCCTGTTTTATCAGCGGTTTCCAGAATGCCGTGCAGTACAGAATTCTCAATGATTGGCTGCAGAGTCAGCTTTGGAATCTGATATTCCATGAGTTCATCAGGAATGTCGGATACAAAGGTAATGCTGTCATGATAACGCATATTCTGTATCTGCAGGTAGATGGAAACGTGTTCTGCTTCTCTGTAAATCGTGCTGATGCTCTGTTTGCGGCTTAAAGTCAGCTTATAAAAGCGGGAGAGACTCTGAACGGCGCGGGAAACTTCATCTGTCCGTCCCTGCTGCGCCAGCCAGTTGATCATATCCATGGTATTATAAAGAAAATGTGGATTGATCTGGGCCTGAAGAGAACGAAATTCAGCGATTCGAAGTTCTTCTGCAGCTTTAGCCTGATCAGTCATAAGCTGATCCATCTTACGCGTCATATAGTTGTAAGTATCAATAAGATCACCGATCTCATCATGGTATTCCGGACTGTCCATAGGACTTAAGGTTCCTTTACGTACCTTACTCATCTGATGTATGACAGAGGAGATTCGGTTCGTGATCGAGTGTGACATAAAATGTGCAAGAACCAGGGCGAATACCAGAAAACCAAGATACATCAGGATATACTGAACCATGATGGCATTACTCTGATGAATCAGTGGACCAGAAGGCAGGACAGTAACCATAAACCATTCGGGCTGTTTGATGTTATAGAAGCCGGCATACACGGTAGTATCCAAAATATTCCGTTCAATGAAGTTGTTGGAGGACATAAAAGATTCCTCAATTGTATCGTAATCCAACAGATAGATACCCGAAAGGGATACATCGGAGGATGCGACCACGGCATTTCGATCATTGATGATGTAAGAAACACTTCCGTCAATCGTCAGATTATCTTTCAACATATCTGAGAGATAATCTGAAGAACTGTAAAGGGCGATGTAAGCCTGACGGGCTTTTCCTTGATAATAAAAGGTCGTGGAAGTAATATATGCAAGATCGCCGTATTTTTTTTTCTCGCGTTCACCAAGATAGAAAGCAGGACAGAACAGGGAGGACTGCTGTGTACCCTGAAAGATACCGTACCAGTAGGTACCACGAGCTTTGCTCATAGGTGAAAAATAATCTTTCGTAAGATCATCACTGAAAAGTCGTACAGATTGCGGTGGAAAATCCATATAGATCTGTAAACCGGAGATCATATCAGAATCAATCAGATTTTCTACATATTCATGAAAATACTGTGCATCGTTTGTATCCAGAAACATCTGAAATGGTGAGTTAACAGGCTGGTGGAACAGAATCTGAAAAAATTCCTGATCAGTGATTCCGTCATGGGCATCAATGATCTGCTGTACAAGATCTTCTATGTAAGGAGCTGTCTGGGCGGAAGTATCCTGTTCCTGACGAATCGTGTAGGAGACAACCATATCGTACAGCTTTCCGTAGAAAAAGCATGCCATCATAATGACAGGAACGGTTGCTGTGAGCAACAGAACTAATGTGAATTTGGATTCCAGCTTCATATCACCATAAGAATGCCTGATCCGTGTGAAAATATGACTCATTGTAAATTTCGCTCCCTGTATTCAGAAGGAGAAAGCCCACTGTATTTTTTGAAGCTCTTTCCAAAATAGTTACCGTCACTGTAGCCAACCCTGGAAGATATGTCTGTGATTTTAAAACGTGCATCTTTCAGAAGCTGTTTGGCTTTTTCCATACGATATTCTGTTATATACTGATTCAGCGTCTGCCCGGTCTCGCTTTTAAAGAATGTGCATACATACGAAGTAGAAAGAAACACATGGGAACTGATATCCTTTACAGAAAGAGTTTCGTTCATATAATTCTTACTGATGTAGTCTTTGATCAGAAAAATAGTCGGATTTTCCTGAGAAGTTGTTTCGGCTTTCGTGAAATATTCTTTTGTTTTGGTGATCAGGGTCTGATGAAGCTCCGGAAATGTGAAACAGTCATCAATTGTTTCGGCGATACTTTCAACATTTCCGGAACCGGCAATCTTCTGTTGGTGGCGGGCATCTTCCAGGCATAAAAAAAGTTTGTAATAAAGATCTTTGACCGGATTCTGCAGAAAACGATGATTTTTATAAAAAGTAGTATACAGTTTCTGAAGAATAGTTTCAGCGGAGATCTGATCCAGCCTGGATAATGCATCTGCAAAAGCCGCCGCCGGCGAGTCTGAAAAAATATTACTCTGTACATCCGGACTTTCGTCTGGCTGGGCAGAAGTCAGTAGCGTATTTTCTGGAAAAAAATAACTGCTCTGTAACAGAATAACAGCAGAAGTATAGGTCTGATAGGCTTTTGAAAGGCCGTATACTGTATCACCACATGCCATAGAATAATGTCCGATCTCTGCAAAATGACTGCAAAGGTAAGTATTCACTGACTGCAGCTGTCTGCTGGCTGGCTCATTCTGTGAAAACAGAAAATAAACAAGATACTGCATTTTCTTTTCGAGATAAATGCATTTCATATGAAATGGTTCCAGAAAATCCTGGAATTCCTGATAAAAATCAGTCATGGATGGAATGGATGCATCCAGAAACAGATCCGTTTTTACGATAAAAGAAGTAAAGTAAGTGGATGCATTCATAGTAAGCCCAAGTTCAGATGAGAGCTGCTCTATGATCTGGCTGTTGCCTCCGTAGGGAAGAGTCAGCTGCAGTGCCAGACGGGAAGCAGTTTCCATTGAATGCAGTGTCTCGCCTCTGCGGGAATGGACTTTTTGGGTGTAAAGTTCACGGGCTTCGCGGATGGCAGTTTCGATTTCTGAAATAGAAAAAGGCTTTTCAATATAGTTGACTGCTTTTAATTTGATAGCCGCCTTCAGATATTCTTTATCTGAGTATCCGCTCATGAAGATCGGAACAGTATCAGGAAGAAACTTTTCCAGACGTTCCAGCATGGAAATACCATCCATGCGGGGCATACGCACATCACACAGAATGATTTCCGGCTTGCAGAGCCGTGCTGTTTCAAGACCGTGCACACCATCATCTGCCTGCAGGACTTCATCTATGCCAAGAGAAGCCCAGTCCAGCGAAGTGATCACACCAGTGCGGGTAAGCTCTTCATCATCTACGATCAGTAATTTCATATGATTCTCCTTAGTATTGGTGCAGTAAAGATTAAAGTTACCGAATCATTTTCAGAACCTTGTTACAGATATCAGCAGCACAGGGATGCTGAATTTCATTAAAAAGACGGTTTACCCGTGTCCGTTCAGATTTCCAGAAATCTTCTTTTGGAGAGAGGGCATCCAGAAAGTCATTGAATGTCTCGGGCTTCGGACCAGGGGTTACGTCATCATAATCAAAATTCATGCCGCGTCCGTCAAGGTACTGCTGACGGTCGTACGGAAGAAATATCATTGGTTTGTCAGTGAGAAGATAATCAATGTAAATACTGGAATAATCGGTGATCAGGCAGTCAAAGATATTCAGAATACCGGTGACATCTTCAGCCTGTTCATTTCCAAGAAAACGAATTCTTTTTCCAAGATATGGAGCAGCAGACCCCTGTTCGGCAACATGAGTCCGTATAAAAAGCAACATGTTCTTTTCCTCAAGAAATGCCTCCAGCTGCTCCTGATCAAAATCTTTAAATGGAAACAGCTGAACCTGTCCATAATCGCGGAAAGTTGGAGCATAAAGCACAGTCTTTGTATATTCCGGAAGATCCGGAAACAGCTGGCCTAAAATTTTACGGCAGTCATTTTTTTGGAACAGTCCATCGTTTCGCGGCTGTCCCCAGACCTTGATTTTGTCTTCAGAAACAGCAAAACTTCTGGCCATAAGGGGAATCAGTTCATGAGAGGTTGTCAGGATACAGGTATAGTTTTCAGAGAAAATCTTTTTGAAATAAATACGTGCTGCTTTTTTGAGATTAGGATCCAGAAGAGCAATTTTTTTCAGTGGAACACCATGCCAGAGATTAATGATCAGTCTCTTTTTGTGAAGACCGGTCCCATAGGCAGGAAGCCCGGCAGATGTAAACCATACACCGGCTGACAGTGCCTGACGAATACCCTGTATACTTTCTGTTTCGATAAAATACTGTTTTCCATATTTAGAGGAAAGACTATTTCGAAGCTCCGGATCATTGATCACGAAAAGAGGGGTGATCTCCGGAAGATTTTCTTTTACGTATTCAAAAAGATAACGGGAATTATAATTGTAATGACTGTTATCTGTAGAAGAAAACAGCCAGATATGAGAATCTGGACGAATCTGTCCAAAATGCTCCAGGCATGCTGTGAACAGCAGATTTTTGGCTTTTCCCATGGTTGCTATGTCCTTTCCAGTTAAAATGATACAGTATCAGCGGTATTTCCAGAATCCATGTATGGCATAGGAAATAAAATACAGAATACAGCGCATGTGGCTGTAGCCCATATAACGATATACTTTATAAGTCATAATGGCAGATTTCTTTTTGTCTCCGGATTTGCTGGTTTTGCTCATACGATATTTAAGAAGCGGGCGGTCAATACCGGCAGCGGGACCGTATTTGCGCAAAATCTTAAGCCATGTAAGGTAGTCTTCGTGGCTGTCATCGTGTTCCATCGGGAATTCAGCAGCGACATCTCTCAACAGGAGAACAGAAGAACAGTTGATACTGTTATGTTTCAGAAGATCCCTGTAAGAGACTGTTTCCTTCACCGGGATATATTTGCCGGCAGGAGTTCCATCGTAGTTCATGAGTTCTCTTCCGGTAGAACAGAGCACGCGACCTGTTTCATGAAGAGTATCCAGCTGAAGCAGCAGTTTGCCATTTTCCCACCAGTCATCTGCATCAAGGAATGCGACATACTGTCCATGAGCTTCCTGAACACCCCGGTTACGGGAGGCTGCAGCTCCAATATTATGTGGATTTTTCAGATAGTGAAAATCCGGACGATCCTGATAAACGGACAGTACTTCTGAAGTCTGGTCCGTGGAACCGTCGTCAATGACCAACAGTTCCAGAGGAATATTCTGGCAGAAAACAGATTCAACTGCCTGACGTATGGTGCTGCCGCCATTATAGACGGGCATGATGACTGAGATCAGAGGTTTGCTTGTTGTCATAGAAAATCCTTTCAATTTTGCGGTGAAATGTGTATATCACCGGCAATCAGTGCTTCTACCTGAGCAGCAGAAGTGTGGTTGATGCGTTCGGCATCGATATTTAGTGGCAATACTTTGCCTTCAGCGAATAACTGCATGCCGTGCAGGAGTCCGGCCTCTGAATCTTCGAGCAAAAGCCCGCCGTATTTTTTCAGAAAACTGTGACACCCACTTACGTCGCAGGCCATTACAGGGACACCGAGTGTTGCCGCTTCCATAAGAACGATTCCCTGTCCTTCATAATAGGAAGAAAGAAGAAACAGATCACAGCGTTTCAGAATGGGCATAGGATTGGTGACTGCACGGATCAGGATAATATGATCGGATGCGCGCAGAGCCCTGGTATGAGCCAGTGTTTCATCGTAGAGATTACCAACACCACCGATGATGATCAGCCAGGTGTCAGGGTGCTCCTTCCAGTATTGTTCAAAAGCATCCAGAAGTCGTTTGTGTCCCTTCTCAGGTGAAAAACGACCGATGCTGATAAATTTTGGAGCGTCAGAATCAAGTACAGACTGTAGTGTTTCCAGAGAAACATTGGATAGTGTATCTTCATTGAATGCAACGGGAGCAAGGCTTCGCTCCAGCACACTCTGATAATTGTGACAGTTGTGTATGACCGTGATTCTGGAACGGTCAGCACCGAATTCACTGACAACAGGCTGGATAAGATCTTCACTCACCGGTACAATGTGGTCATAGGTATGATATGCCTCTTTCAGAAGATAAGGGTTCATATTGCCTTTCAAGTGGACTTCCCTTGCCATATCATTGTGAATCCAGATACTTCGTGGGCATGGAGCCTCTTCAAGAAGTGAAGTTGTATAGGCTTCGTAGCCGTTATAATGAATTACACAGGCAAATTCAGTACTTCCGAAATGTTTTTTCCATTCGCGTCTGTAAGCGGTATGCAGTCTGTGTTCGGCCCAGGAACCGGTATGGCCTTTCAGTTTCAGAAGCTGGACAGCCATTGTCAGCAGATCCATATTCATTTCACTGGCCAGTGGATAGATCCCGACGCCTTCCGGGAGGCGTTCCATCCTTTCCGGATGATCTTTTACGTACAGTGAACGGAAAGAAATAAAATAATTATAACGGGTAAGATCCAGTGCATGAAGCTGAGAATACAGGACAGTTGTGATACCGTTGAGATCCAGGTCTCCTGCATAGATCAGAATATTTTTTTTACCATTGCCATGATATTGGTACTTACGGCAGCAGTCCTCATGAAGGAAGACCTGACGACAGATCTTTTCGGCACCGTGTCCGTCTTCATAGCTGGCATATTTTTGCATAAAAGCATTGTCCGGTGTGCCACCGGAGCAGTGTGCAAATGGAATGACCTCCTCTGCTTTTTCAGTATAATCAAAAGGATAGGAATCGATTGTTTCATACATACCACGGGAACTTTCATATTCCTTGCGGTCATAGGCAAAAAGTATGATTTTTTTGCCGGAGTTGGCATAATCATAAAACACGCTGGAATAATCCGTGATCAGCGTATCACAGACACTCAATCCCTCATAAGTATCCCAGGATGCCGGAAATGGCAGAATATGATGATAACCGGAAAAATCTTCCAGACCATGAAGGAACGGATGCAATTTAATAAGAAGAATCTCATCCTCATTCAGCTGGGAATCCCACAGAGAAAGATTTTGAGAGAGCGTTTGCATATATCCCTGATCGTCCAGAGCATTAAAATTACCACGGAAAGTCGGAAGGTAGGCAAGCAGTTTTTTGCCCTGCAGACCGACCTGCTCTTTTAAGTGGAGATTTGCCGGCTGACGAAAGATATCGTTACGTGGGTAACCCTCGCGAAGAACGGTTCCGCGGTACAGACTGTCCAGCATATAGGCTCCGGACATTTTTTCTTCCATAAACTGGTTTGGAAATACCAGATAGTCAGAATCCAGCAGATTCCGCTGTACATTTCCCATGGTTACCATCTCAGGACGATTGTCACGTCCCATCTTCTTAAGAGGCGTGCCATGCCAGGTATTCAGGTAAATCTGACCTTCCTTTTTTATAAAGCGTCCCGGGAACGAGGTATCATTCACAAGATAGCCGGCACGGCTGAGGGCGTGGTAATAAGCAACAGAACCGGTACGCACAAAATGAACTCCCTGAATGGAGTTCTTCTGGAGTTTCTCTTTTATTTCATTTTCAGAGTCACGATGGACAGACAGTACAAGTGTGAAACTGCGATAGGGTTCCTGACAGAGCTCTTTTAATAAGGAAAGAATATTACTCTCCAGAGCTTTGCCACTTCTGGATTCCAGCAGGATCATATGGGGATCCAGATTATTTTTTTCATAGAATGTATTGTAAAAAGGATACCAGCTGCCGTTTCGCAGTTTCTTTTTTACTTTGCCAAGAAAGCTCATTTTTGCACGAATTCCCTTCAGTAATAAATATATAGTAACTATAACAAATGCAAAAACTCATGTCAATGTCATGGAACGCTTGCTGTGAACAGTTACTAATGACAGTGCCTGTTTTGGGAAGATAACTGGAAAATATTACCCATTAACAGGAAAATATTTTACCCCGATTCGAAATATTTTCCTGTTTTGGATAGAAAGTTTTATTGTTATAATAATAACAGATTTAAGAAAAGGGAGGAAAGAGCCGTGTCTGAATATGTTCTTGAACTTAAAGGCATAACAAAGATTTTCCCGGGCGTTAAGGCACTGAACAATGTACAGTTCCAGTTAAAACCTGGCGAAGTTCACGCACTTATGGGTGAAAACGGTGCTGGTAAATCTACATTTATTAAAGTAATTACCGGTGTACATAAGGCAGAAGAAGGCGAGATGTTCTTAAATGGACAGAAGGTGGATTTCAAAGGACCGAAAGATGCACAGGCCGCAGGTATCGCAGCCGTATATCAGCATCCGACATCTTATCCGCATCTGACCGTTGCAGAAAATATTTTCATGGGACATGAGATCATCAAAAACAGAATGATCCAGTGGAAAGCCATGAACACAGAAGCAAACAAACTTCTGAAACAGCTGGATGCAGATTTTGATGCAACAGCAGAAATGGGTACCTTAAGTGTTGCTCAGCAGCAGATGGTAGAGATTGCAAAAGCAATGTCCACCAATGCAAGAATCATCATTCTTGATGAGCCTACTGCAGCACTGACAAGATCCGAATCCGAAAAACTTTACACACTGGTTGATAAATTAAAAGCTGACGGAGTTTCCATTATCTTCATTTCTCACCGTTTTGAGGATATGTATCGTCTGGCAAGCAGAGTTACTGTATTCCGTGATTCCCAGTATATTGGAACTTACGATGTAGATGGAATTACAAATGCAGATCTGATCAAAGCAATGGTTGGTCGTGAGATCAAAGACCTGTTTCCGAAACCGGAAGTGAAACTGGGAGATGAGATGCTCAAGGTTGAAAATCTTTCCAGAACAGGTTATTTCAAAGATGTATCTTTTAAAGTTCGTGCAGGTGAAATCCTTGGACTTACCGGTCTGGTAGGTGCAGGACGTACCGAAACCGTTGAAGCTGTCTGCGGTATCACACAGCCGGATTCCGGTAAGGTTTACCTCGAAGGTAAAGAAGTTCACATCAAAAAACCGTCCGATGCAATGGGAAAAGGTATCATTCTTCTTCCGGAAGACCGTCAGAAAGAAGGTCTGATCATGAGCTGGGGACTGGGAAGAAACGTAACACTTCCTACCATCAGCAAATATGCGAAGAGTGGTATCAATGATGAAAAGACAGAACGTGATCTTGCCAAAAAACTTCTTGAAGAAGTTGATACAAAGGCAGTTGATATCTTCCAGCCGGCAAGCTCTCTTTCCGGTGGTAACCAGCAGAAAGTTGTTGTTGCCAAGGCGTTAAGCCAGGAAATGAAAGTTGTTATCATGGATGAGCCTACCAAAGGTGTAGACGTAGGTGCAAAAGCTGAAATCTATGCGATCATGGGCGACCTTGCAAAGAAAGGTTATGCGATCATCCTGATTTCTTCTGAAATGCCAGAGATCCTTGGTATGGCAGACCGTATCGTTGTTATGTGCAACGGACGTAAGACCGGCGAGCTGAACCGTGGCGAAGCTACACAGGAAAGAATCCTTGAACTCGCAATGGAAAAAGGACATACAGGGGGTGCTGAATAATGGAAAAGAAATCAGTCATGAAGAAGATCACAGGCTCCCGTGAAGCACTGCTTGCAGTTGTCCTGATCGTTCTTTTTGTAATCATTACAGCAATCAACCCATCATTCCTGACTCCTAAGTCACTGATGGATATGCTGAAAAACAATGCAGTAACAATGGTAATGTCACTTGGTATGCTGTGTGTAATGCTTGTTGGCGGAATTGATATTTCTATCATGTCAACACTTGCACTTTCCGGTATGAGCATCGGTATGCTTCTGAAATATGAACATATCTCCAGCACATTCCTCGCATTCGTGATCGCAATTGCAATCGGTATCGTATGTGGAGCTGTTGTTGGTCTGATCATTTCCAGAGCAGATGTTCCTCCGATCATTGCAACCATGGGCTTTATGTATATCTACCGTGCACTTGGTTATCAGGTATCCCACGGTGGTGAATGGGCAAGTGCAGCAGCACTTGGCAACTTCAAGAATTTTGCAACAACAAAATTCCTCGGACTGAATGCAGTCATCTGGGTAATCATTGTATGTTATGTATTTTTCTTCTGGTTTATGAAATGGACCAGAACAGGACGTATGATCTATGCAGTAGGTAGTAACCCGAGTGCAGCAGAAGTATCTGGTATCAATGTAAAGAATATCAAACTTCTTGTTTATACGATCATGGGCCTTCTGGCAGGTCTTGGCGGAGCTCTTCAGGTTTCTGTATATGCATCTGCAATGCCTGACATGCAGTACGGCGGTGAAATGGATGTTATCGCAGCCTGCGTTATCGGTGGTGTAAGCATGAACGGTGGACGTGGTACAGTTATTGGTGCTTTACTTGGATCTCTGATCCTTGCAACAATCGCAAAAGCACTTCCACTGATCCCATTCTTCAACCAGTTATGGCTGAATACCATCAAGGGTGTTATCATCCTCGTCGTAGTAGTAATGAACGTAATCCTGCAGCGTATCGCTGATAAGAATGCACTGAAAGGAAGGGAGATGTAATCATGGCTGGAAAATCTGGAAGAAGTATTAATAATGTGCCGGAGAGCCCAGTGAAGAAAATGATCTTCTCCTGGGAGGGAATATTAGTCCTGCTGTTTATTGCAGTCAATATTTTCTGCGCAATGTTTTCTGAATATTATAACCTGAGCAGTCTGCTTCGTCAGATGCCGGTTTATCTGGCAGAAGTATTCATGATGCTGCCGATGGCATACATCCTGGTACTTGGTGAGATCGATATCTCCGTAGGTGCGATCGTTTGCCTTTCTGCAACAATGAGCTGTATCGTGTGCAACACAAATGCACCATTTATCGTAGTTGTGATTACAGCGCTTGGCGTTGGTACCATCTGCGGAGCAGTTAACGGATTTATCCTTACAAAATTCCAGGAACTACCTCCAATGATCGTAACACTGGCAACACAGATCATCTTCCGTGGTATCTCCGAGATCGTTCTTGGAAGCGGCGGTAGTATTTCTGCAAGCAACACCGATGGTTTCCGTGCAATCGGCGGAAAGATCGGAAATGTCCCATACATTCTGTTTCTCGTAGTAATCCTTTCTGTGATCTTTGCTGTGATCTTAGGCAAGAGCACATTCGGACGTCGTGTATATGCAATCGGTACAAACCGTCTGACAGCATATTACTCAGGTGTTCATGTACAGAAGATTCGTTTCATCATTTACACCATCATGGGTACAGTTTCCGGACTGTGTGCACTGTTCTTAGTTTCTTCTTCATACGGTGCAAATACAACAACCGGTAACGGATTTGAAATGGATGCCATCGCAATGGCAGTATTCGGAGGTATTTCCTCTACAGGTGGTAAAGGTAATATCGCAGGTGGATTTATTTCCGCATTTATCATTGTATGCCTTCGTGTAGGTCTTGGTCAGAGAAACGTCAATGCACAGGTTATCCTGCTGATCATCGGTGTACTTCTGATCGCTGCAGTAGCTCTTCCGAATATCATCGGAAATGTTAAAAAAGCAGTAAGCATGAAGAAAAACTAAATATTTATTTAATAACGTAAGTGGCTGCTCTCTTGTAGCAGGGGAGCAGTTGCAAATAAAAAACTATATTTCCAAGGGAGGAAAACAAAATGAACAAAAAAATTATCAGCGCACTTCTTTGCGGAGCAATGGTACTTGGCTGTGCAGCACCTGTAATGGCAGCTGACAAAGCCGGAGACGGACAGAAAATTGCACTGGTTGGAAAATCAGCAGGTAACGCATTCTTCGAAATCGCTGCAAAAGCATTCAAAGAAACAGCAGAAGCTGAAGGTGCAACTGTAGATGTTGTTTACCCGGAAGCTGCAACAGCAGATGCTCAGATCAAAGTTCTTGACAACCTGATCTCTCAGCAGCCAGATGCAATCTGCATCTCCGCAAATGACGTTAACGCTCTTCAGGCTAAACTGGAAGAAGCTATGGACGCTGGAATCAAAGTATCTTCTTTCGACTCCGCTCCGAATAAAGACAGCCGTCAGGTATTCGTAAACCAGGCTGGTACACAGGCAGTTGGACAGGCTCTTATGGATGCAGTTCTTGACATCTCCGGTGGAGAAGGACAGTTCGCTATCCTTTCTGCAACATCTCAGTCTGCAAACCAGAACGCTTGGATCGACGCTATGAAATCCATCATGGAAGGCGATGAGAAATACAGCAAACTGGAACTTGTAGAAGTTGCTTATGGTGATGACGAACCTCAGAAATCTACAGACCAGACAGCAGCTCTTCTTCAGAACTACCCAGATCTGAAAGTTATCTGTGCACCTACAACAGTTGGTATCGCTGCAGCTGCTAAATACCTTCAGGACAACGAATCTGCTTGCAAACTGACAGGTCTTGGACTTCCTTCTGAAATGCAGGAGTACACAGGTGATGACGATGCACATTCCTGCCCATACTTCTATCTGTGGGATATGGAAGGTCTTGGAAAACTTTCCGCATATGCAACAATGGCACTTGTAAAAGGTGACATCACTGGTGCAGAAGATGAAACATTCACAGCTGGCGATATGGGTGAATTCACAATCACAAAAGCTGATGATGACGGAACAGAAATCGTTCTTGGTGAGCCACTTCAGTTCACACCAGACAACGTAGCTGACTACGCTAAACTGTACTAATCAGCACGTTTGGAGAAGCTAGAGTTTTTCTGAATATGATAAATCCTTAAAAACAGGGCGGAGCCGAAAGGCTTCGCTCTGTTTTTGTGTACTTTTTTGTCATATTGCTTTATACTGTCTGAGCATGGTAGAATAAAAGAAATAAGTTACCGGAGCAAAAGTATAGCAGTGAAGAAAGCGGGAGTAACAGATGCAGCAGGCTTTATTGGATCATTTAAGAGTTGTAACAGAAGAAGAACAGAGAATCCTGGATGGGGTTGCAGAGGTAGATAAGGACCTTTATACATCTGGGAAGGATTTCACGGTGGACAGTGCGAAAATGCTCAGTGAGGGCAAATTGATCGCTGTACGTACCCATACACGATTTGTGCATTTTCCATCGCACAGGCATAATTATATTGAGGTGCTTTATGTCTGCCAGGGACAGCTTACAAATATTATAGGTGGTAAAGAAGTCGTGATCCATGCAGGCGAACTGTTGTTTTTGAACCAGTATACGAGACATGAGATTCTGCCGGCGGGGGAAGAAGATATTGCGATCAACTTTATGATCCTTCCGGAATTTTTTGATGTGGCCTATACGATGGCGGGGAATAATAATGTCCTTGCAGATTTCCTGGTTAATGTGCTGCGCCAAGATGAAGAGCGTGGAGAATATCTGCATTTTAAGGTCGCAGAAGTGCTGCAGATCCAGAATCTTCTGGAAAATATGATCTACTCTCTTGTGACCGGTAAAGGCGATCAGAATCGGATCAACCAGACAACGATGGGACTGATTTTCCTCTATCTTCTGGAATCTGTACAGTATGCGGAGATGCGCCTGCCGAATCAGTATGAAAACATGATCACAATGACAACGCTGGATTATATCGAACAGCAGTATAAAACGGCGACACTTACAGAACTCTGCGAAAAATTGCATTTGCCGATGCATATGCTGAGTAAGATGATCCGGAAAAATACGGGATTTAATTTCAAAGAACTGCTTCAGCGCAAACGTCTGAACAAATCTGTGGAACTGATGTGCGAGACAGATCTTCCGATCAGTGACATCATTGCAGCGGTTGGCTATGAGAATGGCAGTTATTTTCACCGTGTATTTAAAGAACGCTACCATACGACGCCGAGAGCGTTCCGTGTGGCAAATGGAAAAGAAGAACGGGTGAGATTATAAAAAAGGGGCATTGCAGATGTAATAATAACATACATTTGTAATGTCCCTTTAGATTTTATTTTATCATTTGTGTCAGACAAGAACTGTCCACAGATTATGTAGAACATGAATGCAGAGAAGATGCTGTTCTGAACAGTTACCGGAGAAGTCCTCTTTTGTGTCCTGTTCTTTTGTACATATTCTAAAATCTGTGGTCAGTATATCACATGGTCAGGTTTTTGAAAAGCTCGATATCTGACGCTTTTACTTTGAGATTTGTCTCAATCACTTTTCCTTCAGCTGTTGTGATTTTGATCTCAATCAGTGTATCTTCTTTGACAGCTGTGCTGGCTGCCTGAAGAAACTTCGGGAATTTCGGATGATTCTGGGTAAAGGTTGCCCAGGAATTTTTTAACTGCATTAAATTTCCAAGATTCATGTGTTGTGCCTCCTAATTCTGAAAATGAATCTGCTCACCCTGAATGACCGGATAACAGATTAAAGTAGTTCCATCCAGATTTTCTCTGTGCATATCAACAGCACTGATCTGGTGGTTTTCGTAAGTTGTATAATAGTAAATTCCTTTTGTTGCGTTACAGCAGGATGTATAGAGTGTGATTTCATATTTTCCCTCAGTAACCTCGCAACAGCCCCTCTGCTGGTCAACGGAGCCAAGAATATGGAAAAACTGGCTGATGCTTTCAGCTTCGGAATCTCCGGAGATGGAATTCATCTTTGTGAAAGCAACACGTGCAAAACGGGAAGCAGAAGACAGGTCACCCGGAAGTCCGAGGGCACCCATTCCGCGGCTGTAGGCAGTAAGAGTCAGATCATCTGCAAAAGTATTTACGGGCTGTTTTGAAGAAATGTGCATATAATTATTCAACTGGAACATCTGCTGTGGAAAAGGTGGGTTATTTGTGAGTACACCGACCGGATTATCGTAGATATGCAGACCGTCTGCGATGGATTCTACTGTAATAGATGCAGTTTCATCAGAGATGATCCAGTGAAGCTGCGCCAGAGGAAACTGTTCGCTGAATGGAGTATTGACCAGATTCATGTGGGAAAGAAGTGTGCGAACTTCCGCGACAGAAGCACACTGGCTTAAGATCCACGGGATGAATTCGAATTGGGCAACATTGGTTACATCCGGTTTTACATTGGCATAAGCAGCATTTCCAACGAAATTCAGTCCTGCCATGCCAACACCTTTTTCATTGATGGCATCATAATATAATGGATAACCTCCGGCTACATGAGCCATGCCGATGATCGCATAGTGCGTTTGTTTTGTACCGGCATGCCGGAAAGAAAACGGATAATTCCTTGGAGTGATCGTAATCTGATCGCCGTAAGAAAATTCGTAGTCCAGTGTTCTTCCAAAATAAAAATCTTTTGTTTTATAAGTTGCAGCTGTACACATAAGCATTCCTCCTTAGAAATCGAAGTCTGCGTAATCTTCCGGCAGGAAGCGGTGGTAAATGATATGGCAGCCTTCGTCTTTGAAACAATAGTAATAAGTGTCTTCTGGTTTATCAGCAAAACGGATCAGACGGTCAAATTCGTCGTTGTTTATTTCTTCTGTGATAATGTTCTGTGAATAAGTATGGAACAGATCCAGAATTTCATTCATCGTGCAGTCGTGTTTTGCTACTAATTCCACAAGACTTTTGATGAATTCGTTTGGTGCGGTGTTATCATGCACATAGACGGTTCCTTCTTTTGGGATGTGAAAACAGAAACGATCTCCTTTGTGAGAGATTTCGATCTGTCCAAGCTTTTCTGTGATGGATGTCGGTAAGGCATTCAGGCGGGCCTGCATCTCGTCTGCATTGTCTGTGGCAGAGAAAAAATGATTCAGGGAAGAAAGCGGATAGTACAGACGGATATCTTCTTTAAAGAAACCGAGTTTCGCCTGTTCTTCCTTGATGATGTCGATCAGATTTCGTTCAAGTTTATCATAGCCCATGTCGGGAAACCTCCTTTATATAAGATGGATTAGTTTGCAATATGCATTCGGCCAGAATCGAAATGGTCGTAAGCAGTAAGTTAAATAACTGCAACATATTGTAGCAGATTCATACATAAAATACCAGAGTCGTTCGGAAAAAATAGAATGGACAGATTCGACAAAATGTTACAAAAAAGCTCGTTGACAGTACCAGGGCAGTGGGATATCATAGAACAAAAGAGGTAACTGTTTACAGAGACTCAAAATTTGACATATAGGGGAAATCATCATGTTAGTTTTAGTATATCACAAATGCAGCACCTGCCAGAAAGCCCTAAAATGGCTTGATGAACACAAGATTTTTTTCGAGGAGCGCCCGATCATAGAGGAAAATCCTACATATGAAGAATTGAAAGAATGGTATGAAAAAAGTGGAATGCCACTTAAGAAATTTTTTAACACCAGTGGCATGCTCTACAAGCAGATGAACCTCAAGGATAAACTTCCGGAGATGTCAGAGGATGAACAGCTGAAATTACTGGCAACAGATGGCATGCTTGTCAAACGCCCGCTTGTAGTAGGTGAAGATTTCGTCCTTACAGGATTTCGCGAGAAAGAGTGGGAAGAGAAGATTCGGGGCTAGACGACAATTTTATACTGTGAAATTTTTGCTTACGAAAGTTTTGTTGATTTATCTCTATTTATCTATTGTATTTTAGGGTATATTCGTGTAAAATAGAATACAATTTAGTCTAGTAACGCATGAATGCGTGAATTCTGGCGAAGCTGTAAATGCATCGGCCGGAAATCCTTTGTAGAATAGAAATAGAGATGGAGGAAGAGAGCAAATGGCAGATCATGAGATGTTGAATCTTGAAGAGATGGGCAATTTGAAAGACAGCATGGAATTGCTTGGGGAAGAACTGATGAATGGTCACCGGATCAACCCGAATCTGTATGTAGAATATGATGTAAAAAGAGGCCTGCGTGACTCCGCAGGTAAAGGTGTCCTGACAGGGCTTACCGAGATTTCAGATGTAACAGGTTACGATCTTATTAATGGACGTAAGATCCCGGCACATGGAAGACTGTATTATCAGGGATATAATGTAAATGATATCGTAGATGGTCTTAAGGGACGTAAATTTGGTTTTGAAGAAACCATCTATCTGCTTCTGTTCGGAAGACTTCCGTCAGATAAAGATATGGAAATATTCAAAAATATCATGGAAAACTTTGAAACTCTGTCCGGACGTTTTGTGCGTGACGTTGTTATGAAAGCTTCCAACGGTGATATCATGAATGCAATGCAGAGATGTATTCTCACTCTGTACACCTATGATTCCAAACCAGAAGATATTTCTGCGGAAAATGTTCTTCGCCAGAGCATTGAAATGATCGCAAAACTGCCTTTGATTGCAGTATATTCCTATCATTCCTACAGACATTTCCGTCGTGATGAGACTTTGTTTATCCGTAATCCACAGAAAGGGCTTTCCCTTGCAGAAAACATCCTTCTGATGCTTCGACCGGATGGCAAATACACAGAACTGGAGGCGAAAGTACTTGATATTGCCCTGATTCTTCATGCAGAGCATGGTGGTGGTAACAACTCTACTTTTACGACACACGTAGTTACTTCTTCCGGAACAGATACTTATTCTTCTATTGCAGCATCTATCGGTTCGCTCAAAGGACCTCGTCATGGTGGTGCAAACCTTAAGGTACAGAACATGTTTGAGGATATCGAGGCGAATGTCAAAGACTGGACAGATGAGAAAGAGGTAGAAGCATATCTCCGCAAGATTCTGAATAAAGAAGCATTCGATCATACCGGTCTGATCTATGGTATGGGACATGCTGTTTATACACTTTCTGATCCGCGTGAAGTAATCCTGAAACGTTTTGCCAGAGACCTTGCACAGGAGAAGGGAATGATGAAAGAATTTGCCCTTTACGAACTGGTAGAACGTCTGGCAGGAAGAATGGTCATGGAACAGCGGAGACTTTTCAAAAATGTCTGCGCAAACGTAGACTTTTACAGTGGTTTCGTATATACTATGCTTGGAATCCCCAAAGAGCTGTTTACACCAATTTTCGCAATTGCACGTATTCCGGGATGGAGCGCACATCGTCTTGAGGAAATCCTCAATGCGAGCAAGATCATCCGTCCGGCATATAAATATGTGGGACATCATGCAAACTTCGTTCCGTTTGAAGAAAGAGAGCCGGAGGAAGGCTGCGAAGAAGTATTGCGGGATCTCGAAAAGGAATCCCCAGAACAGCCGGAAGAACAGGCAGAAACTATAGAAAAAGAGGCACCGCAGGATTCGACAGAGTGCCCTGAGGAGAAGAAATAAATGAAACAGGTTATTTTAACTGGTGACCGTCCTACCGGAAGACTTCATGTAGGACATTATGTAGGATCACTGAAAGAACGTGTCAAACTTCAGAATTCCGGTGATTATGATGAAGTTTATATTATGATCGCAGATGCACAGGCACTGACAGACAATGCAGAGCATCCGGAGAAAGTACGTCAGAACATCATTCAGGTTGCACTGGATTATCTGGCATGCGGGATCGATCCGGCAAAATCTACAATCTTTATTCAGTCTATGGTACCGGAACTGACAGAACTGACTTTTTATTATATGAACCTTGTTACGGTTGCACGTGTGCAGCGTAACCCTACCGTTAAAGCTGAAATTCAGATGCGTAACTTTGAGGCAAGCATTCCGGTTGGTTTCTTCTGTTATCCAATCAGTCAGGCAGCAGATATCACAGCTTTCCGTGCAACGCATGTACCGGTTGGTGAAGATCAGATGCCGATGATCGAGCAGTGTAAAGAAATCGTACACAAATTCAATACCGTTTATGGAGAGACTCTGACAGATCCGAAGATCGTGCTGCCATCCAATAAGGCATGTTTACGTCTCCCGGGTATCGATGGCAAGGCAAAAATGAGTAAGTCTCTTGGCAACTGTATTTATCTTTCTGATGAGGAAGCAGATGTTAAGAAGAAGATTATGTCCATGTTTACAGACCCGAATCATCTTCGGGTACAGGATCCTGGCCGCGTAGAGGGCAATCCGGTATTTATCTATCTGGAAGCATTCTGTAAGGATGAGTATTTCCCGGAATTCCTGCCGGAATACCAGAACCTCGAAGAGCTCGAAGATCACTACCGCAGAGGTGGTCTCGGCGATGTCAAGGTTAAGAAATTCCTGAATAATGTTATGCAGGCAGAACTTGGACCAATCCGTGCAAGAAGAAAAGAATGGGAACAGCGTATTCCGGACGTTATGGATATTCTTAAAGAAGGCAGCAGAGTAGCAGAAGCCAAGGCCGCTGAGACTCTGAATGATGTTAAAGCATCCATGAGAATCAACTATTTTGACAGCGACCAGTCTGATATGTATCAGAAATAAGCTGATTTAGAAAAAAGTGATATATTTATCAGGAAAGCAACTGTTTTGGAGAAATCCGAGACAGTTGTTTTTTGATGCATTTTAAATTGTCAGGAAAAAAAATAATGTTGTTTTGTGTGGATTTTAAAAACAAAAACAGTTGTTTCGTGCTGAGTTGATAGAAAATCGCCTTGACATTATGTGTACAAAATAGTACAATTAATACTATTAGATAAGTAGTATTTTGCACTAATATACGTAGTGAGCATTCATATTAATTGAAAGTGAGGAGCTATCAATGGCAAATGAACATAATGATCAGATCAGAATCGTGCAGGAGACGGTTGCAGGTAAGGAGATTACCTTTGCACATGTAATGGGTGGCCCGGCTCCGATCATATATCAGAAACTCGGATTAAATCCTCAGGTGGATTATCGTTCATCTGCAATCGGAATCATGAACATGACACCATCTGAGTCAGCAGTTATCGCATCTGATATTGCAGTGAAGAGCGGCAATGTATATCTTGGATTTGCAGACCGTTTTACAGGAACGATGATCATTACAGGAGAAATCTCAGATGTCATGTCCGCAATGACGGAAGTCGTAGATTATTTCCGCGATACGCTGGGATATGTGGTTTGCAATATTACCAAGAGATAGGAAGTAAGGCATGGAAGAACGAATAACGAGAGAAGAGCTTCTCGAAAGACTGTTTCATGATGATTATGAAAATCTGAAAGGAAAGAAACTTCGTCTGACGCGTGTACGGGTTCCGGGTAAGTCTCTTGATTTTGCACATGTAATCACTCCTTCAGATCCGGCTGTTTATCAGAACCTGGCACTCAACATTGGTGTTCACGAAGGAGAAGATCATACAGGTGAATCCATTGGTATTATGCGCGTTACGCCATGGGAGGCCATTGTGGTTGCAACAGATGTTGCAGTGAAGGCGGCAGATGTTCAGGTAGGATTTATGGATCGTTTCAGTGGAGCACTGATTATACTTGGTGGTTTATCGCAGGTGATGACCGCAGTAGAAGAAGTTGTGAAATTTTTTCGTGATGAGCTGCATTTCGATGTATGTGAGATTCACAAAAGCTGATAACAGGACAGGATAAAGAATGAAAAAAGTTTTCTTAATGGGGCGAAGTGAAGCTGGTAAGACTTCTTTGACACAGGCGTTGAAGGGTGAAGAATTACATTATCACAAAACCCAGTATACAAATTCAAATGAAGATACGATCGATTCACCGGGAGAATACGCAGAATCCAAGCATTTCAGCGTCGGACTGGCGTGTTTTTCTTTTGAGGCAGATGTTGTTGCAATCGTGCAGGCGGCAGATGAACCATTCAATTTATTCAGTGATGGCAGCAGATGTTTCCTTTTGAGACCGCTGATTGGTATTATTACAAAGGTTGATTCTCCATATGCTAATTTACCAATGGTTCGTCAGTGGATGCAGAATATGGGATGTGAGCATATTTTTGAGGTGAATAATGTTACACGTGAGGGTATTCCTGAATTGATGGCATATCTTCAGGATGACCTTCCGAAGCTCACACTTGAACAGGCTAAGTTTAAGCAGAGCCTTGGGCTGAACGAATGGCAGCCATTGCCGGAAGGTGTGGAATATCCGAAAGATATTCGATAAGACATGACAGAGAGACATACAGAGATGTGTGTCTTTTTTTTATGTAATAATGGAAAATTACTCCGTAATGTTCCTATTACATAAAAACGCTCTGCGAGGATGCGACCAGATGCAGATGGAATATGTCTGCTACCTGGTAGAAAAATGAAAAGAATGAAAAGTTTTCAGAAATGAAACATAAAACATGGTAATAAACATCAAAAATGAATAATAAAAAGATGCAAAACATAGAAAAAATATACGTATAGCACAAAAATATTGACTGTATTTCTGAAAAATGATATGTTTTAAATGAAAAATGAAACAAAGATTGAAAGAAAAATGAAATCATAAAGGGGGTAATGAGATGGTAAAAGTCGGGATTATAGGATGTGGAAAGATTGCACAGGTTCGTCATATTCCGGAATATCTGGATAATCCGAATGCAAAGCTGACTGGCCTTTATGATCTGAATCTGCAGCGGGCAAAAGAACTTGCTGAAAAATATGACTGTAAGTCTTATGAAAGCGTTGAGGAGATGCTGGCAGATCCGGAAATTGATGCAGTCAGTGTATGTGTGGCAAATCATGTGCATGCTGAAATTACGATTGCAGCATTAAAAGCCGGAAAACATGTACTTTGTGAAAAACCGATGGCAACAAAATTAAAAGACTGCCAGATGATGGTGGATACAGCAGAGCAGATGAGCAAAAAACTTATGATCGGTCAGAATCAGAGATTTGCAAAAGCCCATGCAGAAGCAAAAAAACTCATCGAGCGTGGAGATATCGGAAGCGTTCTTACTTTCAAAACAACATTCGGACATGGCGGTCCGGAAACATGGAGTGTAGATGCTGGTCCGCAAAACTGGTTCTTTGATAAGAAGAGAGCTGCAATGGGAGCAATGGCAGATCTTGGAGTACATAAGACAGACCTGATCCAGTACCTGCTTAATGATACAGTAGAGGAAACAACTGCAAAAGTTACGACTCTGGATAAGAAAGACAGTAATGGAAACCTGATTGGAGTAGATGACAATGCCATCTGTATTTACAAAATGAAGAGCGGAATCATCGGAACGATGACAGCCAGCTGGACGTATTATGGTGAGGAGGATAATTCCACGATCATCTATGGAACAGAAGGAATGCTCAAGATTTATCATGACCCGAAATATTGTATCGAACTGATCCGCAAAGATGGAGGAAAAGTGTTCTACGATATTGATCAGATTCAGACAAATGATAATCAGACAAAATCAGGAATCATTGATGCCTTTGTAGAATCTGTAGAAAATGATACAGAACCGGCTGTTCCGGGGAAAAGCGTACTCAGTGCAATGAAAGCAATTTTCGGAAGTCTGAAATCAAGCGAACTTGGAAGAACCGTTCGCGTAGATGAGGAGGAATTAGAGTGAAGATAGGGTTAGTCAGTGCAATACTGGAAGATTATGATTTCAAAAAAATGATCGATACGGTTTCAGAGATTGGCTATGAATGTGTGGAAGTTGCCTGCTGGCCGAAAGCCAAAGCAGAGCGCAGATATGCAGGAGTCAGCCACATCGACGTGGCAAATCTGGGAGACAAAGAAGCAGAAGAAATTCTTTCTTATTGCAAAGAGAAGAATGTGGAGATTTCTTCTCTGGCATTTTATCCGAATACCATGGATGGAAATCTGGAAAAAAGAGCTGCCAATATTGAACACTTATACAAAGTAATCGATGCAAGCAAAAAACTTGGAATTAACCTTGTTACAACCTTTATCGGAAGAGATCAGACAAAGACAGTAGAAGAAAATCTGGAACTGGTAAAAAAAATCTGGATTCCGATCGTGCGTTACGCAGAGGAAAAGAAAGTTCGTATTGCAATCGAAAACTGCCCGATGCTCTTTGACGGAGATCAGTGGCCAGGTGGACAGAACCTGATGACAACACCGGTAATCTGGAGAAAAGTCTTTGATATTCTTGACAGTGATTATATCGGAATCAATTATGATCCATCTCATTTTGTATGGCAGATGATTGATTACATCCAGCCGCTTTACGAGTTTAGAGATAAAATCTTCCATGTACATTACAAAGACATTAAACTTTTCAAAGAAAAACTGAAAGAGTGTGGAACAATGGCATATCCACTTCAGTACATGAAACCAAAGCTTCCGGGACTGGGAGATGTGGATTGGGGCAAATATGTGTCTGCATTAACAGACATTGGATTTGAAGGATATACCTGTATTGAAATTGAAGATAAATCTTTCGAAGGTTCCGAAGAAAGAGTTCTGGACAGCTTGAAACTTTCTCTGAGATATATGAGACAGTTTGTAATCTGAGAAGTTGCTCTGAATAATTGAATTATTAAATAAAATGCTGAAATAATGCGGGGGAAAACCGCTTATTAAAAACAAACATATTCCAAAAGGAGGAAATGAATTATGAAGAAAACAGTAGTTTGCATGCTGATCGCAGCTATGACAATGGGTAGTATGGTTACTCCAGTATTTGCGGACGGAGAAGGAGATGCTACACACATTTATGTACTGACAGCTCCGGAAGATCATGGCTGGACTGGTTCCGTAGCAACATTCGCAAAAGAAAAAATCGAAGAAGTAAATGACGCAGGAACTTACAGTGCAGAGCTGATCACATCTGCAGATGCAGCAGAACAGATTGTCAACATCGAAGATATCATCGCAGCTGGTGAAGACAACATCGCTGTTGTTATTCAGCCAATCGATGATACTGTTCAGTCTGCAATCCAGCAGCTGGTTGACGCTGAGATCCCATATGTAGCTTTTGACCGAATCATTGAAGGCGTAGCTGACAGTGCAGTATCCAACGTAAAAGGTGACAACGAAGGTATCGGTGCAGCATGTGCGGCTTACTATACAGAGCAGGGATTAAAACCTGGTGATGCAGTTTATGTATACGAAGGAGATACTTCTTCTGTAACAACTCTCCGTGATGAAGGATTCACAAAGTACCTTACCGGAGAACTGGAATACGATGGAAAAACAATTGCAGACGATGCAAAATGGTCTGAAGACGATCTGAAATCTATCACATATTCAGGTGCTATGAACTGGAGCCGTTCTGATACAAAGACAGCCTATGAATCTCTGCTCGGAGATGCATCCAACGCAGATATCAAATGGTTCTATGCAGAAGACGATGAACTTGCAATGGGTATCCTTGAAGCTCTTCAGGGCGGCGGAATCGACGATGCAACAAAAGAAAAATTCCTCGGAAATGCACCTTATCTGACAGGCTGTGGCGGACTGGATGAGCTTTATGCAGTACTTCGTGGTGAATCCTTCACAGATATCGCAGATCAGTTTGGTGGTATTGTATCTGTAACTTACAGTCCTGCAATGATCCAGACAGCAATCCAGGATATGGTTGATTATCTGGATGGAAAAGATGTAGAACAGGATCACGTAATTGCCTGCGAAATCGTAAATAAGGACAACGTAAAAGATTATCCTTCTTTCTAAATCGAGTAATTTTCGTGATATAATTCTTTTTAATAAGACAGAAATGGCGAAGGGAACTGTAAAGTTCCCTTCTGTCAGATAATTAAATGAATGCGTATCAGAGCAATGTATCAAAAAGCCCGGTAACTCGGGCGGGGAGGCGAGAATTATGAGTTTGCTGCAGATGAAGAACATCTGTAAGTCCTTCAGTGGGGTTCCGGTACTGAAAAATGTACAGCTTACAGTAGAAAAAGGAGAGGTGCATGCACTTCTTGGAGAAAATGGAGCGGGAAAATCAACACTTATGAATGTTTTGACAGGTGTATTTCCGCGTGATAAAGGCGAGATAGAATTTGATGGTAAGGAACTGAAAAATATTACAATAAAGCAGTCTGAAAACCTGGGAATAGCTTTTGTTCATCAGGAACTAAATCTGTTTAATGATCTGAAAGTATATGAAAATATTTTTCTTCAGAAAGAATATACGACTAAATTTGGATGTCTTGATAAGAAAAAAATGATTCAGGAGGCAGAGAGACTGTTCCAGGAACTGGGAGTGGATATTGATCCTACGCAGCAGGTTTCTAAACTGAAAACCAGTCAGAAACAGTTACTTGAAATATCAAAAGCACTGTTTTTTAAAGCAAAACTTCTGATTTTGGATGAGCCAACAACATCATTAAACAATGATGAGGTGGCACATCTGTTTGACATTGTCAATAATTTGAAGAAAAAGGGAACTTCCTTTATCTTTATTTCACATAAAATGCCGGAGATTTTCCGTCTGTCAGACCGATATACCGTATTCCGAAATGGAGAATTTATAGGTGCCGGAAATATAAAGGATACTACACCAGAAGATGTTACACGTATGATGGTTGGAGAGAAATATTCGGATCAGGATGTATATGAAAAAAGGTCGTTGGGTGATATAATCCTGGAACTGAAGGATTTCAGTGGAGAAGGTTTTCGCAATATCAATCTGGCAGTAAAAAAAGGCAGTATTGTTGGACTGACCGGCCTTCAGGGTGCCGGAAGCAGTGAACTGATGCAGTGTATGTTTGGTGTAACAAGAGCATACAGCGGCGAGATGCGGGCAATGGGCAAAGTTATGCGGGATCACTCTATTCATACAGCTATGAAAGATCAGATTGCGATGCTTGCTTCGAACAGAAAAGAAAATTCTGTGATTCCAGATATGAATATTCTGGAAAATATGTATCTGTCAGAACATACTCTTTCTGCATGGAAACCAGCTATTTCAAAAAAGAAAGAAATAGAGAGATATAAAAAATATAAAGAGATGCTGAATATAAAGGCAAATTCCTGCGAAGATTTAATTACATCATTAAGTGGTGGAAATCAGCAAAAAGTTTTTCTTGCACGTTGGCTGAATACAGATGCAGAAATTCTTCTTCTGGACAACCCGACACAGGGAATCGATGTAGGAGCAAAAGCAGAAATTTACAAACTGATCCTGGAACTTGCAAAACAGGGAAAAACAATTCTGATCAATACTTTAGAAATACCGGAGATCCAGAAAGTTGCCGATTACTGTGCAGTATTTTATAACGGTGAGATCATTAAAGTTCTGGAACATCAGGAAATTGATGAGATGACAGTCATGATGTATTCAACAAATGCGGCGCAGGCAGAGGAGGGAAAATAAGATGAGTAAAAAGAATACAGCAGTTCCTGGACGTATCGCAGGATTTTTGGGAGAAAATAGTTATATCATTGTTTTTGTGGCAATTTTTATCGTATATGCACTGACAACAAACGGACTGACCTGGAGCGGTATGATGAATGTATTTCGTCATTCTGCAGTAATTGGCATCATCGGATTGGGCATGGGACTGATCTGCATCACCGGTGAGATCGATCTTTCTGTTGGTTCCATGCTGGCTTTAGATGGTGGATTTTCTGTCATTATCTTTAACATGACAAACAGCATTATCCTCACATTTTTATTTGCAGTTCTGTTTGGCGCATTCTGCGGACTGATCAATGGCGTGATGGTAGGATGGATCCAGATGCCAGCATTTATCGTTACACTGGCAACGATGCTGATTTATCGTTCTTTTGCACAGTATTTCTGCCAGCATGTGGATAAAGCACTGATCGGGGGAGGAAGTTCTGTGTACAAGATGGCAAACAGCCAGTCCTCTTATCAGACACTTTATAATTTTGGTAATGGAAAAGTATCTACGATTCCGATCGTTGGTCTGATCCTTATTATCATGACACTTGTTTTTGTATATATCACAACAAGTACAAAATATGGCAAAAAAGTATATGCAGTAGGAAGTAACATGAAAGGTGCACAGATGGCGGGAATCAATACCGCGGTTGTGAAAATTTCTGTATTTGTGATCGCGGGTGCACTTGTTGGAATCGGTGCTTTTCTCTGGATTGCAATGAATGCTTCTGCTGACCCGGCAACGACAGGAAACAGTTATGAGATGTATGCTATCGCAGCAGCAGTCCTTGGTGGAATCAGTATGTCGGGTGGAAAAGGAAAATGTCTGGGAATTCTGTTTGGTGCAATGTCCTATACGATTATTGATAAAATTATTGTGTCCCTTAAAATGGACTCTCTTATTAACAACGCGATTAAAGGAATTATTCTGTTGATCGTCATCATGGTGCAGATTGTAGGTCCGCAGATCAAACAGAAATTCAAGAAGACAGAGTAGAAATACAGGAACATAAATATCTCTGTTAAACAGGCTCAAAATGCTTTATAATAGAAATGATTTTAACCTAAAACCTGAAAAAGAGAGAAAGTATGAAGAAGATAACTGTTTCGTTAATTGCTGAGAAAGCACAGGTATCACCGGCAACGGTATCAAGAGTTCTGAATCACAGAGAACTGGTGAAAGAGCCAACAATACGACGGGTAGAGGAAGCAATGCGTTCTCTGGGCTGTCAGATAGAAAATACAGTCACAGTTTCGAAGGAGACACAGCCGTTGATCGTTCTGAACATTCCGGGAATCGAGAATGTATTTTATCAGGAGATCATCCGGGGTGCGAGAGTATCTGCAAAGGCACATGGATGCCATCTGCTGATCCATGAATCACATCTGAATAAAGGGAATCTGCTGGATTTCTGCAATCTTCTGCGGAGAGTGGATGCAGCAGGCGTGATTCTTCTGAATCGTGTTTCGGAAGAGGGCCTGAATCAGATACGAGTGATCGCTCCGCTGGTACAGTGCTGTGAATATAATGACCATGCGGATTACCCATATGTCAGTATTGATGACGCCAGAGCTGCAGAACTTGCAACGGAATATCTTCTGTCAAATGGAGGAAGTAAGATCGCGCTGATCAACGGACCGGGAAACTTCAAATATGCAAGAAGACGTCAGGAAGGATTTATGAATGCACTTCGTAACGCGGAGGTCATGATCCCGAAGCAGTGGATCGTGCAGCTGCCGGAAGTAAGCTATGAGATGGCTTATGCAGCGGTGTGCAGACTTCTGAATTCTGACAGCAGACCGAATGCATTTTTTACCATATCCGATGTTTTTGCAGCGGCAGTGATCCGTGCGGCGAAGCGTTTTCACCTGCATGTACCGCGGGATATTCTGGTGGTTGGATTTGATAATATTGAGTTATCCTCTATGACCTCACCTTCGATCACAACTGTCAATCAGCCGAAATTTCAGATGGGATATACTGCCTGTGAGATGTTATTGGAACTGATGGAAGATCCTCATGGGGAAATGAAATCGCTTTTACTTGATACAGAACTGGTGATTAGGGAATCAACATAAGAATAGAACAGTTGGAGATATTCCGGCGAATTCTTTTGCAGCAGGTGTGCCGGCGAGGGTGATCTGTGAGATTACAGAAGAAGATTCTGTAAAAAATATGTTTGAGGAAATTTACTGACAGAATATGTGACTTTATAGAAAAACACCGGAGCAGGTTATGAAATCTGTTCCGGTGTTTTCCTGAATATGTGTGCATTCTTAAGATATCATATCTGATTGTCTGATGCAGTATCACATATTATAGAAACATTGCATATTTTCTATTTTTCGTTTCATTATAGAATTACATTCCATCTTTCAGCACATCATAGTCTCTCAATACTTTCTCGATCACCGTTCCCTTAATGAAGTGGAGCAGAGGTTTCTTAATGATGCCGGCTCCCGGAATATCAATTTCCAGTGGAGATTTACCATCCATCAGCTTCACACTGCTGCTTAAGAGTTCACGGATATCGTAAACGCTTCCCCATACTTCCGGTACGCCACGGTCAACACCGAGGAGTCCATAAACAGCTTCCATCGCAGTTCTGACAGAGTATTCTGTGGTGAATACGGTATCACGCGGGGTATCTGCGAACTGACCGAGGAAGGCGAAGTTTACACAGCCATCCGGGATAACATCCGGGCGGTCACCCTTGGTTCTTGGCATGAAGAATGCGGTGATATAAGGCATCATGGTCGGTACGCACACTGCACTGTGTTCAGCAAGTTCATCAATCTGATCTTCCGGAACACCGAGATGATACAGCCACTCTGCGGTGATCTCTTTACCGGTACAGTCTTTCATAGGTTTCTTGATATAGTCGCCAGGTACATCTGTGAACAGACCATAAACCCATACGCAGACCTTATCTTTGTCCTGATCCTTGAACTGTCCCTGACGGTTGATGGTCCAGCTTAAGAGCCACTTGGAATCCTGACAGCTTACGATACCACCTGTAACAACTTTGCCAGTACGCGGATCACGTTTGCAGATGTCAGTAATATAAGGAATGATCTTGTCATCCAGAGTTGTGACGGTCGCGGATTCCCAGTTGGTCTTGTTGATATCGGAGCAGAATTTTTCCGGATGTCCGAAGGACGGATCCTGTGCTGCGATATTTTTCCAGAGTGACCAGCAGCCGCTTGTACGAACTTCCGCATCACCGTTTGGTGCATGGTTCTGATCACCGTAGATCGTGCCTTCTGTACAGCTTCCGTTGGTAACAAATACGAGGTCATTTTCAGTAAGGACGATGCCTTTTTCTACGCCGTTGACTTTGCATTCGATTGCAGAAGCAATCTTCTTGCCATCCTTGAAATCAAAGATAACGTTAGTAACTTCAGTATTAAACTGGAAGTCAACGCCAGCATCTTCCAGATATTTCTGCATAGGCAGGATCAGGGAATCATACTGGTTGTATTTTGTGAATTTAAGTGCACTGAAATCCGGAAGGCCTGCGATGTGATGAATGAAACGCTGGAAGTACAGCTTCATCTCCAGGGCACTGTGCCAGTTTTCGAATGCAAACATGGTTCTCCAGTACAGCCAGAAGGTGGAATTGAATACTTCATCATCGAAAACATCTTCGATGGTCTTATCGTAGAGGTCTTCATCTTTAGTCATGAAGAGCTTCATGATTTCCATACAGCCCTTCTGGCTGAGGTTGAATTTGCCGTCTGTATGAGCGTCTTCTCCGCGATTTACAGTTGCACGGCAAAGAGAATAGTTTGGATCATGTTTGTTCAGCCAGTAGTATTCATCCAGTACGGAAACACCAGGTGTTTCAATAGAAGGAATGCTGCGGAACAGATCCCAGAGACACTCGAAATGGTTTTCCATTTCACGGCCGCCTCTCATGACATAGCCACGTGTTGGATCAAAGATACCATCGCAGGCACCACCGGCGATGTCCATAGCTTCCAGAATGTGGATATGGGAACCAGGCATCTGACCGTCACGAACGAGGAAGCAGGCAGCAGCGAGTGAAGCAAGCCCGCTGCCTACGATATAAGCGTTTTTGTCATCGACGCCTTCTGGCTTTTCCGGACGGGCGAATGCTTCGTAGTTACCGTTTGTATAATAAATACCTTTGCTGTTCTTTTCATATTTGCCGCGTTCTGTGTTGCGGTAATCAGATCTGGCAGATTCGGCTTTTTTGGCCTTTGTAGCTTTGATCTCTTTATTTTCCTGAGACGTTTTGGTAAGAATAGCTGCTGCGCCGGCTCCGGCTGCAAGTGCAACACCAAGTTTTAATCCTTTTTTAGACATGTAAAAAACCACCTTTCATTTGTTTGTGATGATGTGTAGCTTTCCTTTTCTGTCTCTTATAGTATTGCCATTTGTGTTTGAATTCAATTTACAAAAAATATGGAATGAGTAAAAACTTATCATTTGGCATGTTTTGTAAAGTTTTGAATAGAATTTGTGATGTTTCCATGGATTGTGATGCACATGTTTTTCCAGATGTCGGTATAGTCTGATTTCATTCCCTGTCGGATCCAGTCGAGCATGATGCCGACAAAACTGTATTTATAAAAATCTGCGATAAAACTTTTCTGTTCCTGCGTAAGGGAAGTGGATCTTGCCTGCTCTTCGACGACACTCATGATCAGGTCGTGGGTCAGCTGGAAGAGAAAATTCTCAATCTGTTCCCGACTGATTGCGTTGTAAGCATTTATAATGAAAGGTTTGTTTTCATAGACTGCTTCAAAAATCTGAAGAAGTCCTTTCTGCCAGGTATCATAGGTCTTTTTTCCCTGGAGAGCTTTACGTGATTCTTCGAGACATGCCCATTCGACCAGATCGTAGATATCTTTGAAATGATAATAAAAAGCCATACGGCTGATGCCACAGTCGGTGGTCAGATCGTTGATCGTGATTTTGTTCAGCGGCTTTTTGAGAAGAAGTTTTTTCAGGGATTCTGCCAGAGCATGTTTGGTGATATTTGACATGGGATTCCTCCGTTTGTGTGTTGGTTTTGAAGTGCATATTTCGGGATTTTGCCATATTTATGACAAAACACTTCACGGGATAGTGCCAGTGAGCAGTAACTGTTTATTATTATAATAGGATAACGGAATGTCTGCAAGGTTGACAGTTACTGGCACTGGTGAGAAAATTAGGATACAATTACTGTTTACTCAGTTGTTGTGAACGGTCAGATATAATGAACATCGGAGGCAGGATATATATGAGTGGATTAAAAATAAAACAGGAATGGATGCAGAAAACAGTTGTTGTCTGGTTTGGCGCACTTTTATGCTGTCTGTTGTGGGGAAGTGCATTTCCCTGTATCAAAATTGGATATCGGCTGTTTGAAGTCGATGCAGCGGATACGGCATCGCAGATCCTTTTTGCCGGCTGCAGATTCACGCTGGCAGGAATTCTGGCAGCTGGGATTGGAAGTGTAATGGAGGGACGTTTTTTACGTCCGGAGAGAAAAGCAGCAAAAGAAATTATCTGGTTAAGTCTGCTTCAGACGATCATTCAGTATTTCTTTTTTTATATGGGACTTGCACATACCAGTGGAGTAAAAGCTTCTATTATAGAAGCGGTGAATGTATTTATTGCGATTCTGGTAGCCGGATTTTTGTTTCATCAGGAAAAGATTACATCAAGAAAAATCACCGGCTGTATTCTGGGATTTGCAGGAGTAGTATTGATTAATCTGAATGGAATGAACTTTCAGTTCAGTCTTGCAGGAGAGGGAGCCATTTTCTTTTCTACGATCGCTTATGCATTTTCTTCGGTGTTTGTAAAGAAATTTTCTCAGAAATTTAATCCGGTCATGCTCAGTGCTTATCAGTTTATTATCGGAGGAATCGTGCTTATGGCAGCAGGAGGCGTTATGGGCGGACATATTACAAAAGTGACACCAAGTGGAATCGGACTGCTGGTTTATCTGGCGCTGGTTTCAGCAGTGGCATATTCCCTCTGGGGCATTCTTCTGAAATATAATCCGGTTTCAAGAGTTACAGTATTTGGATTTATGAATCCGGTATTTGGCGTGCTTCTTTCGGCACTTCTGCTGGGCGAAACAGATCAGGCATCCGGAATATTGGGATTGCTTTCACTTCTGCTTGTAAGTGTTGGAATTTATGTGGTAAACAGTGGAAAGTGACCATGGATGATCGAACATGAAATACAGCGTAAAAAATCGTAAAAATTATGGAAAAAACTGTTGACATATGAATGCCCTTATAGTAGAATAACCCAATGTGACATAGTGCGATGACTCCTGAGCCAAAGCCCCGGCAAAGGTGTTTTTATCAGCGGTTTCGGACATTTCCGCAGTATAGATTTGCACTGTTCACCAGGAATTTTATATATGATATTACGGATGACCGTAATTACACAAACTATCGTTGATAAATAACAGGAGGTAAAACCATGCAGACTTATATGGCTAATCCAGATAAAATCGAAAGAAAATGGTATGTAGTTGACGCTGAAGGCTGTACACTGGGCCGTCTGGCATCTGGTGTTGCTAGCGTATTAAGAGGAAAGAACAAACCGCAGTTCACACCACACGTTGATACAGGTGATTATGTGATCATCGTTAACGCTGATAAAGTTAAAGTAACTGGTAAGAAAATGGATCAGAAGATTTACTATCATCACTCCGATTATGTTGGTGGAATGAAAGAAACCACATTAAAAGAAATGATGGCTAAGAAACCGGAGAAGGTTATCGAGCTGGCAGTTAAAGGCATGCTTCCAAAAGGACCTCTGGGAAGAAACATGTACAAGAAACTTTTCGTTTATGCCGGACCAGAGCACAAACATGAAGCTCAGAAACCGGAAACCTTAACATTTTAATAGGAGGTAGGAGACATTGGCTAGCGCAAAATTCTACGGAACAGGAAGAAGAAAAAAATCAATCGCAAGAGTTTACCTTACACCTGGTACAGGCAAAATCACAATCAATAAAAGAGATATCGACGAATACTTCGGATTAGAGACTCTGAAAGTTATCGTTCGTCAGCCACTGGCTGCAACAGAAACAGAAGGCAAATTTGACGTTCTCGTTAACGTTAAAGGTGGCGGATACACAGGACAGGCTGGTGCCATCAGACATGGTGTTGCAAGAGCCCTTCTTGAAGCAGACGCTGAATACAGACCAGTTCTTAAAGCTGCTGGATTCCTTACACGTGATCCACGTATGAAAGAACGTAAGAAATACGGTCTCAAAGCAGCTCGTAGAGCACCTCAGTTCTCTAAACGATAATTTATCGTTCAATATTGTATTATCTATCCCGGGAGCAATATGCTTCCGGGATTTTTCTAAAATTAATCTAATATCTTCTGATATTCAAAGCATTGATTCATTCATAATTCAAACAATTCAAATCAGTTAAAATAAATTTCAATAAAAAAATCCTAAATTATATTAATAAAATAGAATAGCAAAAAAAGTATCTTCAAAAGGGAAGTTAAAGTAATAAAGATAAAATCTAATGGCGGATGTTATCCTAGGACTATAGTAATAGTAAGAAAAGGATACAATCGCGAGTGATAAAGTATCTTTAAACAATGGAAAAATAACATGAGGATGCAATTGAGAATGATAAAGCATCTTTAAACAATGGAAAAATAACATGAGGATGCAATTGAATATGGCAAAGCATCTTCGGGTCTAGGGCAAGATAAATTAAGGATGCATTTATCGGTATCTGATATATGAAGAATATCTGCAAAAGTATAGAGAAAATAGTTGAGGATGCACAATTATTAACAAAAGTATCTACATGAGGAATTGAGAAGCAAATGAAGATATAACAGGATGCAAAAAAGTATCTTTAAATTTAAGGACTATCAAGTTGAGTCATAGTTTAAGTTTTATAAAAATAGCAATTGAATAAGCTATAAATTTGCGAATGGAAAACAGTAAATTAAATGAGAGAGAACAAATAAAACCAATAAATAAAACCAATAAATAAAACCAATAAAGGAGAAAGTGATTTATGCAAAAATTCAAAGATGCTTTACGTGAGGAGCAAAAACGATTGAAAGAGATAATTGCAAAGGCAAAAAAAGAGAATGAGCATATGCCGGAAGGCAATCTCAGAATATCAAAGCACAAAAACAGATGCCGCTATTATCATTGTGTACATGATAGAAATGGCATCTATATACCGAAAAGAAATATGATATTAAGAGAGCAATTAGCTCAAAAGGCATACAATAGCTCCATCATAAACATAGCAGAAGAGCAGCTTGCTAAAATAAATAAAATGTTGGAAATAGATGCGGATGAGAAAATGAAAAAAATGTATGATTCCTTGCATCCTGACAGAAAGAAATTAATAAATCCAATTGATGATACCTGGGAGAATAATCTTCAAAAATGGTTTGCAGCACCATATCAAGGGAAAGAATTTCAAGAGGGCGCACCTATGATTTTAACTGAAAATGGAGAAAGAGTACGATCAAAATCCGAGAAGATTCTGGCAGATTATTTTTACAGGCAGAATATTTTGTATAAGTATGAAAAACCATTATATTTGAAGGGGTATGGCACCGTTTATCCTGACTTTACATTTTTGTCTTCAAAAACAGGGAAAGAGATATATTGGGAACATGAGGGGATGATGGATAAGCAAGAATATGCAAGAAATGCTGTTCGAAAAATAGAATTATATCAAAAAAATGGGATTTATCCTGGGGAACGATTGATTCTTACATTTGAGACGGAACAAAGTATGCTTAATCAGAATATATTAGAAAAATTAGTAGAGAAATATTTATAAACTACTGTAGCTGAACTTTAAATTGCTACGAAAAGTATCTGCAATGATGAGTATTTTTACTATGAAGATGATATTTGGGATAAGAAGGTATCTGCAGATCAAAGAAAAGCAAATTGTAGATGCAAGTATTTGTAGGGAAGTATCTTTAATTTGCAAAGAAAGCAAGATAAAGATACACTAATCAAGCTGCAAGCATCTTCAAGTGCCATAGAAAGAAAAAACAAGATGCAATCACCGGACAGCAAGCATCTTCAAGTGCCATAGAAAGAAAAGCAAGATGCAATTACCAAGCAGCAAGCATCCTCAAGTGCCATAGAAAGAAAAGCAAGATGCAATTACCAGGCGGCAAGCATCCTCAATTGCCATAGAAAGAAAAACAAGATGCAATTACCAGGCTGCAAGCATCCTCAAGTGCCATAGAAAGAAAAAACAAGATGCAATCATCGGGCAGCAAGCATCCTCAATTGCCATAGAAAGAAAAAACAAGATGCAATCACCGGTCTGCAAGCATCTTCAAGTGCCATAGAAAGAAAAACAAGATACAATCACCGGGCAGCAAGCATCCTCAAGTGCCATAGAAAGAAAAGCAAGATACAATCATCGGGCGGCAAGTATCCTCAAGTACTATAGAAAGAAAAACAAGATACAATTGCTTATTAGGGATCATCTTCAAAATATGGAAAATACAAGTTGAGGATGCGTTTGTTCATAGTTAACAGAAATAAGGCATCTGCATACGAATTAACTATGTAAATGAAGATGCACTGCTGAAAACTAAGTGATCTACAAATGTAATTAAAGTGCGAATGAAGATACACTACTGAGAATTAAGTAATCCGCAAAAGTTATTGAAGAGCAGCTCAAAATGCACTGCCAGGCATTAGGGAACAATATCAGAAAGAAGGAGTTGTTATCCCCCAATACTCTCTGGTTTCCAGATTAAAAAATCTCCTCTTGACCTTTCGCCGCTTTTGCGGTATAGTTCTCTACACTTTGTTAAAAATAATTTGAAAGCTAGTGTACGAAAGGAGCGAGTTTTATGACTTTTTATCAGGAACTTCAGCTGAGCTCGACCGGTTCGAAGCAGCTGATCAAAAACACCACTGACCCGAAAGAAAAACGCAGACATATTTTAATCTATAATTTTAAAGTCTATCTGGTAATGATATTCTGTGTTGCGGTGGTATCGCTGTATAGCAAGTTTATTGGAAATGATAACAGTGTCGTAGGTGTAACTGTCCTGCTTGCGGTGCTTGTGCTCAGACAGGCAGACTTTGGAATCCGCACATCACATGGATTGCTCTCTATTGCCGGAATATTTGCTATTCTGATGACGGCACCACGTTTTGCAAACACATTGTCACCAGTACCTGCATTTGCAGTAAATGTGATTGCAATTCTTCTTCTGATGATTCTTGGATGCCACAATGTGATCATGTACAATCATTCCACTTTTGTACTGGGGTATTTACTTCTGCTTGGCTATGATGTGACAGGAGCATCATACATAAAGCGAGTGGAAGGCCTTGCGGCAGGTATGATCTTGTGTATGATCATTTTCTACAAGAATCAGAAAAACAGACCGTACAGAAGAACCTTTCTTGATCTGTTTCGAGAATTTGATCTTCATTCAGCGCGTGGCAGGTGGTATCTGAAACTGACATTCATCGTATCAAGTGCGATGCTGTTTATGAATCTTCTTGGACTTCCAAGAGCTATGTGGGCAGGAATTGCCTGTATGTCAGTATGCCTTCCATTTACAAAAGACTGCGTTGCAAGATCAGGAAGCAGATGGCAGTTTAATATAGTAGGCTGTGCGATATTTATCGTGCTGTACCTGGTGCTTCCGGAGTCAATGTATCCGTATATTGGTATGATTGGTGGAATTGGAGTTGGATATTCAGCAGGATATGCATGGCAGACTGTATTCAATACTTTTGGTGCATTGTCCATTGCTGCAGGATTATTTGGAATGCCGGCTGCGGTTGCACTTCGTGTTGGAGCAAATATTTTTGGAGCAGCTTATACTGTGATCTGCAATAAAGTAATTGACAAACTGGCTGACAGATTTATGGTCAGACAAAGTGCAGAAGCATAAATATTACCTGTGAACAGTAACCAAAATAACGATATATACAGAACTGTCATGTGTTTTTTCTTGACAGAGAAATGCTGAATTGGTAACATATTAAAGGATATAAAGATTGAGAAAGCGTTGATTTTTATTCTGAATCAACGCTCTTTTTATGAAGGAGGAATAATATGTTAAAAGTATGGATTGCAGGTGCCAGCGGACAGATTGGACGCGCCCTGAATGATGTGCTTGATCCAATGCAGATTGAAGCACTGAACACAGATCTTGATGAACTGGACATTACAGATACTGATGAAGTCATCAATTTCGGTACAGTCAACCGCCCGGATGTCATCATCAACTGTACTGGTATCACAGACACCGATGAGTGTGAAGCGAACCCGGAACATGCGTACCGTGTCAATGCCCTCGGTGCAAGAAACTTAAGTATCGTTGCCCGTAAATGTGGATCTAAGATCGTGCAGCTTTCTACAGATGATGTTTTTGACGGACAGAGCAAGAAACCGTATACAGAGTTTGATGATACCAATCCGCTGACAGTATATGGCAGATCCAAAAGAGCCGGAGAAAACTATGTCAAAGAATTTACGCACAAGCATTTTGTTATCCGAAGTAACTGGGTGTACGGACATGGTGGACACAACTTTGTAAACCGCGTGCTGGCAGCGGCAGAAGCAGGAAACGGACTTTCTGTTGCATCCGATCAGTTTGGTTCTCCGACCAGTGCAAAAGACCTGGCAAAGATGATCATGTATCTGATCAGCACCAACGAATATGGAACCTACCATGTAACATGCAGGGGTGTATGCAGCCGGTACGAATTTGCGCAGGAAATCTTAAAACTTGCAGGTAAGGATATAGAGCTGAGAGCTGTTCCGACAGAGCAGTCAGACCTTTCCGCAGTCAGACCACCGTACGCGGTTCTGGATAATTTTATCCTTCGTATCATTGAAGTGTATGATATGCCGGACTGGAAAGAATCACTGAAAGAGTACATGGATGAAAGAACGGAGGATTGATATGAAAGAAAAAAACGTAAAAGCAAAAGCTCCGAATAAAAAAGTTCTCGGACTGACTACAAAGATTTTTATTGCACTGCTCGCTGGTGCAATTCTGGGTATTGTACTTTGTTATCTGGTTCCGGACAGCAGCTTTAAGAAAGATGTCATTGTTGAGGGCATTCTGTATGTCATCGGACAGGGATTTATCCGTCTGATGAAGATGCTGGTCGTACCATTGGTATTCTGCTCTTTGGTCTGCGGAAGTATGGCGATCGGAGATACCAAGAAGCTCGGAACCGTAGGTGTGAGAACTCTGGCATTTTACCTTGCAACAACTGCACTGGCAGTTTGCGTTGCACTTGGTGTCGGAAATCTGATCAATCCTGGTGTCGGACTTGACATGAGCGCGATCCAGAGTTCCGCGGCATCCGTGGAAACCATGGAAGCAACGTCACTCACTGACACGATCCTCAATATCATTCCGGACAACCCGATCAATTCTCTGGCGAGTGGAAGTATGCTTCAGGTTATCGTATTCGCCCTGATCGTAGGTGTGATCCTTGCGAAGATGGGAGAGCGTGCAGAGACCGTAGCAAACTTCTTCAGCCAGTTCAATGACATTATGATGGAAATGACTATGATGATCATGAGCCTTGCCCCGATCGGCGTTTTCTGTCTGATCAGCCGTACCTTTGCAAATATCGGTTTCAGTGCATTTATTCCGCTGGCGAAGTATATGATCGGTGTACTGCTTGCCCTGGCAATCCAGTGTTTCGGTGTATACCAGATCCTGCTCAAGATCTTTACCGGTTTGAATCCGATTCGTTTTATCAAGAAATTTTTCCCGGTTATGGCATTCGCATTCTCAACTGCTACATCCAATGCGACCATTCCGATGTCTATTGATACCCTTTCCAAGAAGGTTGGTGTATCCAAGAAGATTTCTTCCTTCACGATTCCGCTTGGTGCGACCATCAACATGGATGGTACTTCCATCATGCAGGGCGTGGCTGTTGTTTTTGCGGCGCAGGCATTTGGTATTCACTTAACCCCGATGGATTATGTAACGGTTATCGGAACAGCAACACTTGCTTCCGTAGGTACTGCCGGTGTACCGAGTGTTGGTCTTGTAACCCTGACGATGGTATTCAACTCTGTAGGACTTCCGGTTGAGGCAATTGGTCTTATCATGGGTATTGACCGTATCCTTGATATGACAAGAACAGCAGTCAACATCACCGGTGACGCTGTCTGCACAACGATCGTTGCACATCAGAACGGCGCTCTGGATAAGAAGGTCTTTAACGAAACAGAATAAAAGCAGAGTGATCTGTAAAAAACGACTGTACATGATGTATGGTCGTTTTTTATGTAATAGGAAATTACTCTGTAATGTTCCTATTACATAAAAACGCTCCGCGAGGATGCGACCAGATGCATGAGGAATATGTCTGCTGAAGCAGACTGCATCTGGCGCGCAAAGCGTAACAAGTCCCTCAAAGATTGAGGGATTCAGGGAGTTTGAAGCGGACTTGTCCGCTTTGTTATACAAAAAACCGGTTGCATTCGCCATATGGCTTCGGCTATAATACGAGATATCAGGATTGCAGAAGTGCAAATACGCACAGCAGTCCGTATAGATCAGTTAAATGAAAGAGAGAATACTATATGAGTATATTAAATGTAGAACATCTGACCCATGGCTTTGGTGACAGAGCAATCTTCTCAGATGTTTCTTTTCGCCTTCTTAAGGGAGAACATATCGGACTTGTTGGCGCAAATGGTGAAGGTAAGTCCACGTTTATGAGTATCGTGACAGGAAAACTGATGCCGGACGAAGGTAAAGTAGAGTGGGCAAAAAACGTCCGTGCAGGATACCTTGACCAGCATGCAGTCCTGGAGAAAGGAATGACGATCCAGGAAGTCCTGAAATCTGCATTTGATCCGCTGCTTCAGAAAGAACAGCGCATGAATGAAATCTGTGATCTTCTCGGAAGCGCAGATGAGGAAGAAATGAACGTGCTGATGGAAGAACTCGGCACAATTCAGGATGAACTTACCCTGCATGATTTTTATGTTATTGATTCCAAGGTTGAAGAGGTTGCAAGAGCACTCGGACTTCTGGATCTGGGGCTTGACCGGGATGTTACAGACTTAAGCGGTGGTCAGAGAACAAAAGTCCTTCTTGGCAAGCTGCTTCTGGAGAAACCGGACATTCTTCTGCTGGACGAGCCGACAAACTACCTCGACGAAGAACACATCGCCTGGCTGAAACGTTATCTTCTGGATTATGAAAATGCATTTATCCTGATTTCTCATGACATTCCATTCCTTAACGAAGTGGTAAACATCATTTATCATATGGAAAATCAGGAACTGAACCGTTACGTAGGTGATTATGATCATTTTCAGGAAGTTTATGCAGTCAAGAAAGCACAGCTCGAGGCGGCATACCGCCGTCAGCAGCAGGAGATCAGTGAACTGAAAGATTTCGTTGCAAGAAATAAAGCCCGCGTTTCTACAAGAAATATGGCAATGTCCAGACAAAAGAAACTGGATAAGATGGATGTGATTGAACTGGCAGCGGAAAAACCGAAGCCGGAATTCCATTTCCGTTATGGCAGAACACCGGGCAAGATGCTTTTTGAGACTCATGACCTGGTGATCGGCTACGATGAGCCGCTTTCCAAACCACTGAACTTTACAATGGAACGTGGACAGAAGATTGCTCTTGTCGGAACAAATGGTATCGGAAAGACAACACTTCTGAAAAGTATCCTCGGCCTGATTCCTTCACTTAAAGGTAACTGTGAACGTGGAGAAAATCTGCAGCTGGGATATTTTGAGCAGGAAGTAAAGGGGGATAACAAAACAACCTGTATTGAAGAACTGTGGCAGGAATTTCCTTCCTATACACAGTATGAGGTGCGTTCTGCACTGGCAAAATGCGGTCTGACCACAAAACACATTGAGAGTCAGGTCCGCGTCCTGAGCGGTGGGGAGCAGGCGAAGGTACGTCTGTGCAAACTGGTCAACAGAGACACAAACGTACTGCTTCTGGATGAGCCGACCAACCATCTGGATGTCGATGCCAAGGAAGCCTTAAAGAGTGCACTCAAAGAATACAGAGGCAGCATCCTTCTGATCTGTCATGAGCCGGAATTCTACCAGGATGTAGTAAATGAAGTCTGGGATATGAGTAAATGGACTACGAAGGTATTCTAAATAACAGGAGGATTTATGCAGAAAGAGTTAAACCACAAGGTTCGTAAATGTTTCAACGAGGGGATATACAATGTCGCGCGCTATACAGAAATCGTACTTTCAATCATTATTTTGATTGTGATCGCGCTGGCTGGGATCCGCCTGATCTTTACGATCACAGAAATACCGATCATGGACATGGACATAGATTTCTTTACAACATTTCTTGCAAATGGTTTATCTCTGGTAGTCGGAGTTGAGTTTGTAAAGATGCTCTGCAGACATTCAGCACAGACAGTTGTTGAAGTATTGATGTTTGCAACAGCCCGACAGATGGTAGTGGAACATATGAAACCATCACAGACACTGATCGGTGTGATCGCGATCGCAATCCTGTTTGCCATCAGAAAGTTTCTGATGACAGAGGATGACGATATGGCGCATGCTCCGGTCAAAAAGCATGCAGATATGAATAAAGATGAGAATGTAGATGAGAAAGAATAAATTATCTCCTGCCCTTACTTAATGTACTGTTGTGATAATCAGAGGAGAAGGTCACATCACGGCCGAACCATGCCGGAGCGGTGTAAGCATTGGCTGCATCCTTGGATGGGAATTCCACCTCTGCGAGCAGCAGTCCTTCGTAATCATCATGAAAAACATCCAGCTCGATCGTAAGCCCGTCTTTTTCAGGAATCAGATAACGAGTTTTGGAGATAACAAGCCCATCTGCTTTGGGTTTAAGATGTTCATAGGCCTCCTGCGTCAGTGGAAGATTATATTCTTCTCTGGCCATGAGGCCTTTTGATTTGTATGTGAGAAAATATTCATCATCCTGTCTGCGGATACGTACGACCGGGGAAGTACAGAGATATCCCTGCTCGATTCTGTGAAACGGATAATCAGAGAGATTTTTTGGAAGCTGTTCTTTTTCTATAAGATATTTTCTTTCGATTTCCATCTTGGGGACTCCTTTTTTGAGAAAAATGATTTATTATTTTGTGGATTAGTATATCTCTTTTGGGACGGAAATGCTATACTGAATGACAGAAGGATGGCTCAAAAATGTTATTTATAAGGAGGTTTCTATGAATAAAAAAGTATATATTTTTCTGGCAGATGGATTTGAAGATATTGAAGGTCTGACCGTGGTGGATCTGATGCGACGTGCAGACATTGATATAAAAACAGTTTCGATCAAGAAATCAAAAGAGATCACAACCTCACATGGAATCACCATGCTGACGGACCTTACATTTGCAGAAACAGATTTCACGGATGCGAATATGCTGGTACTTCCGGGAGGAATGCCGGGAACAAAATATCTGAATGAATATCAGCCGCTTCGTGACCTGCTCGCAGACTTTTACAAAAAGGGCGGTAAAGTAGCTGCTATCTGTGCTGCACCGACCGTGCTGGCATCTCTTGGTTTTCTTGAAAAACGTAGAGCAACTGCATATCCATCCTGCATGGAGGGCCTTGCAGGTGCAGAGCGTTCACTGGAGAGCGTTGTTGTAGATGGTAATGTGACAACCAGCAGAGGACTTGGAACGGCAGTAGATTTCGCACTTAGCCTGATCGGACAGCTTCTGGGAGAAAAAAAGGCGGATGAAATTGCCGAATCTGTGGTTTATAGCCGAAAATAAAGGAAAAACAGGGCTTTTTCATAAAAAATACTGGTGTTTTTAAAAACGTTGTGCTATACTACGATAATGACTGTAATTGTATCTCTTAATGAGAAGATACAGGGCCTGGACTATAGGAAACAGGCGCAGGGATAAAGATTATAGGTAGAATATAAGTAACTGGATCAGTTACGATTATAGGAAGTCTAACCTGAAAATTAAGGAGGAACAGGAAACATGAGTTTACAGGTGGAAAAACTGGAAAAAAACATGGCGAAACTGACAATCGAGGTTTCTGCTGAAGATTTAGAGAAAGCTATGCAGGCTGCATATCAGAAAGCAAAAGGAAGAATCACTCTTCCTGGATTCCGTAAAGGCAAAGCTCCAAGAAAAATGATCGAGCAGATGTACGGCAAGGGAATCTTCCTTGAAGACGCTGCAAACGCTCTGATTCCGGAACACTACAGCAAAGCACTGGAAGAATGCGACCTTGAAATTGTATCCCAGCCGGAAATCGATGTAACACAGGCTGAGCCAGGAAAAGCTTTCATCTTCACAGCAGAAGTTGCTGTTAAACCGGAAGTTACTCTTGGTGAGTACAAAGGTGTAGAAGTTCCGAAGTCTGAAACAGAAGTAACAGACGAAGACGTTGAAGCTGAACTGAAGAAAGAACAGGAGAAAAACTCCAGAACAGTTACAGTAGAAGACCGTGGAGCAGAAAACGGTGATATCACAACAATCGATTTCGAAGGATTTGTTGATGGTGAAGCTTTCGAAGGCGGAAAAGGAACAGACTACCCGCTGACACTTGGTTCCGGATCTTTCATTCCAGGATTCGAAGATCAGCTGGTTGGAGCTAAAGCCGGAGATCACGTAGAAGTAAAAGTTACATTCCCGGAAGAATACCAGGCAAAAGAGCTGGCTGGCAAAGAAGCTGTATTCCAGTGTGACGTTAAGAAAGTAGAAGCAAAAGAACTTCCAGAGCTGGATGACGATTTTGCACAGGATGCTTCTGAGTTCGATACTCTTGCAGAGTACAAAGAAGACATCAAGAAGAACCTGACAGAAAAGAAAGAAAAAGAAGCACGTGCTGCAAAAGAAAATGCAGCTGTAGATAAAGCAATCGAAAACGCTCAGATGGAAATCCCGGATGCTATGCTGAATACACAGGTTCGCCAGATGCTGGATGATTTCTCCAGAAGAATGCAGTCCCAGGGACTTACTATGGAACAGTACTTCCAGTTCACAGGAATGACTCTTGAGAAAATGCAGGAAGAAATGAAACCGCAGGCTCTGAAGAGAATCCAGACAAGACTTGTTCTTGAAAAGATCGCAGAAGTTGAAAACATTCAGCCAACAGATGAAGAAGTTGAAGAAGAATTCAAGAAAATGGCTGATGCATACAAGATGGAAGTGGAGAAGATCAAAGAACTGCTTGGTGACCGCGAGTTAGAGCAGATGAAGAAAGATATGGCTGTACAGAAAGCTGTAACTCTCGTTGCTGACGAAGCAAAGGAAGCCTAAGTAAGCGTTCGTTCTGAATTACCACTGGAATCGACGAATGGAGGCATTTATATATGAGTTTAGTACCATATGTCATTGAACAGACAAGCAGAGGAGAAAGAAGCTATGACATTTACTCCCGTCTTCTGAAAGACCGTATTATCTTTCTTGGAGAAGAGGTAAATGATGTAAGTGCCAGCGTTATCGTGGCACAGCTTCTGTTTCTGGAAGCAGAGGATCCGAGCAAGGATATCCAACTGTATATAAACAGCCCTGGAGGATCTGTAACTGCAGGTATGGCTATTTACGATACCATGAAATATATCAAGTGTGACGTTTCCACAATCTGTCTCGGAATGGCAGCCAGCATGGGTGCTTTTCTTCTGGCAGGCGGAACCAAGGGTAAGAGATTTGCTCTGCCGCACTCTACTATCATGATTCATCAGCCGTCAGGCGGTGCCCAGGGTCAGGCAACAGAGATCCAGATCGTAGCAGATCATATTGCCCAGACCAAACGGACATTGAATGAAATTCTGGCAGAGAACACTGGCCAGCCTTACGAAGTAGTGGAAAAAGACACAGACCGCGATAATTATATGACTGCTGAAGAAGCAAAGGCATACGGACTGATCGATGGTGTTGTCGAGCATAAATAAAGCAGACAGAAGGAACCTCTTTTCAGGGGGTTCCTTTTGTGCCATATCAAACTGAAAGGAAACGAGAACTATTTATGGCAGAAAAAATGAGAGATGGAAAAGTCAGATGCTCTTTTTGTCACAAGTCAGAAGACCAGGTCCGCAAGCTGATTGCCGGACCGGAAGGTGTTTTTATTTGTGATGAATGTATTGGTATCTGCTCAGAGATTATGGAGGAGGAACTGGCTCAGTATGATACAGAAGATGTTTATGATTCAGACATCAATCTGCTGAAACCGGAAGAAATCCATAAGATTCTGGATGACTATGTCATTGGACAGGATGAAGCCAAAAAGGCTCTGTCTGTGGCTGTCTATAACCATTACAAAAGAATTACCGCATCTAAGAATCTTGATGTGGAACTGCAGAAAAGTAATATTCTGATGCTGGGACCTACCGGTTCCGGTAAGACACTTCTGGCACAGACACTTGCCCGTCTTCTGAATGTACCGTTTGCGATCGCAGATGCTACGACACTTACAGAAGCCGGTTATGTCGGTGAGGATGTAGAGAATATTCTGTTAAAGATCATTCAGGCTGCGGATTATGATATTGAACGTGCGCAGTATGGAATTATCTATATTGATGAGATCGACAAGATCACAAGAAAATCTGAAAATGCATCAATCACCCGTGATGTATCCGGTGAAGGTGTGCAGCAGGCTCTTCTGAAGATCCTGGAGGGTACGGTAGCCAGTGTACCGCCACAGGGTGGACGTAAGCATCCGCACCAGGAATTTATTCAGATTGATACAACAAACATTCTGTTTATCTGCGGTGGAGCATTTGATGGTATTGAAAAGACGATCGAAGCCCGTCAGGATACCAAATCCATCGGATTTGGAGCAGATGTTTCTGTGCAGGAAGAAAGAAATATCGGAGAAATTCTGAAGGACGTTATGCCGGAAGACTTTATCAAATATGGCCTGATTCCGGAGTTTATCGGGCGAGTTCCAATCGTAGTAACATTAGACGGGCTGGATGAGGAGGCACTGATCCGTATTCTTAAAGAGCCTAAGAATTCTCTGACCAAACAGTATCATAAATTATTTGAACTGGATGGAGTAGAGCTGGAATTCCAGGAAGAAGCACTGAAAGAAGTAGCCAGAAAATCCCTGGAACGTAAGACCGGCGCCAGAGGACTTCGTTCCATCATGGAAAAATCCCTGATGGATCTGATGTACCGTACGCCTTCTGATAATACGATATGCAAATGCATCATCACAAAAGATGCAGTAGACGGAACCGGAGAACCGGAAGTGGTTCATGGTGAACAGCCTGCTGTACAGCAGAATACCACAAGAAGAAATTCCCGTTCCAGAAAGACAGGAAAGCCGGAGACGGCTTAAAGAAGGGATTGAAGATACATGAAACAGCCAATTAGCATTCTTCCGGCAATTGCGCTCCGTGGGACAACGATTCTTCCGGATATGATCGTGCACTTTGATGTGAGCCGGGAACGTTCGATCAAGGCTATTGAGGCAGCAATGCTTCATGATCAGAAAATCTTTCTCGTTACACAGAAAGATCCGGAAGTAGAAAAACCAGAGTTGTCTGAGCTGTATCAGGTGGGAACGGTTGCTTATATCAAGCAGGTTGTGAAACTTCCACATGATCTGCTCAGAGTGCTGGTAGAAGGAATTGAACGAGCAGAACTTCTCGGTCTGGAACAGGAAGAGCCGTTTCTCAAAGCAGAGACGGCACTTTTTGAGCCGGATGGAGCGCAGTATACAAAGTCTCTGAAAGAAGCGATGTTCAGAAGCATTCAGGAACTTTTTCAGAGATATTGCATGGAAAGTGGAAAGATCAGCAAAGATCTGGCTGCGCAGATTATGAATATTACAGAACTGGAAGAGTTGATTCCCCAGATTTCCGTGAATGTACCACTGACTTATCAGAATAAGCAGAAAATTCTGGAAGCAGTCAGTCTGGAAAATCAGTACGAAGTTCTTGCTGTGATTCTGAATAATGAAATTGAAGTCCTGCAGATCGGGCATGACCTGCAGCGTAAATTAAAGGCACGTGTAGACAAAAATCAACGTGATTACATTCTCAGAGAACAGCTGAAGCTGATCCGGGAAGAACTCGGTGAGGAGAATACTGCGGATACGGCGGAAGAATACCGACAGAAAGCGGAAGCACTGGATGCACCGCAGGAAGTAAAAGACAAGCTGAATAAAGAAATCGACCGATTTAAGAGTATGAATAATGCTGCGGCAGAAAGCAGTGTTCTGAGTACTTATATCGAGACACTTCTGGGACTTCCGTGGAATAAGAAATCGGAAGATTCCACTGATCTTAAAGAGGCGTGGAAGATCCTGGAAGAAGGTCACTACGGTCTGAAAGATGTGAAGGAACGTATCATGGAATTCCTTGCAGTACGTAAACTGACATCTGGCGGTAAGAGTCCGATCCTGTGTCTGGTAGGACCTCCTGGAACCGGTAAGACTTCCATTGCGAAATCTGTAGCAGAAGCACTTCATAAGAAATATGTACGTATCTGTCTGGGCGGAGTCCGCGACGAAGCTGAGATCAGAGGTCATCGTAAGACTTATGTGGGAGCTATGCCCGGACGTATCACAGCAGCTCTTTCGCAGGCTGGTGTCAGCAATCCGCTGATGCTGCTTGATGAGATCGACAAGACAAGCAGTGATTATAAGGGTGATACTTCAGCGGCACTTCTTGAAGTACTGGATCCGGAACAGAACAATCATTTCAATGATCATTATGTAGAAGTTCCACAGGATCTCTCTGAGGTACTTTTTATTGCAACAGCCAATGACATGGACGGTATTCCGCGTCCACTCCTTGACCGTATGGAAGTGATTGAAATTTCCGGTTATACTGAGAATGAGAAGGAACACATTGCAAAAGATCACCTGATTCCAAAACAGCTGGAAGTAAACGGAATTCCAGAGGGCAAACTCAAGATTCAGACTCCGGCACTTCGGAAGATCATTACACTCTATACAAGAGAAGCCGGTGTGCGTGGACTCGAACGTAAGATTGGACAGATCTGCCGTAAGGCAGCACGTGAGATCATGGAAAATGATCAGAAAAAGGTGACTGTCAACAGTAAGAATCTGGAGAATTACCTTGGAAAAGCCAGATACAGTTATCTGATGGCAAACAAAAAGGATGAGGTTGGTATCGCAAGAGGTCTTGCATGGACGCAGGTCGGCGGTGATACGCTGCAGATTGAAGTTAATGTAATGCCTGGTAAGGGAGAACTTGTTCTCACAGGACAGCTTGGAGATGTTATGAAAGAATCCGCGCAGGCGGGTATTTCTTATATTCGTTCAGTGGCAGATAAATATGGAATCGCACCGGAGTTTTTCCAGGAAAATGATATCCATGTACATATTCCGGAGGGAGCAGTTCCAAAAGATGGTCCTTCTGCGGGTATTACCATGGCAACTGCAATGCTTTCTGCAATTATCGGCAGAGAGGTGCGTGCAGATGTGGCTATGACCGGTGAGATCACACTTCGTGGTCATGTGCTTCCAATCGGTGGTCTGAAAGAAAAGCTTCTTGCGGCCAAATATGCCAAGATCAAGCAGGTTCTGGTACCGAAGGATAACAAACCGGATATTCAGGAGATGGATGCCGAGATTCTTGATGGACTGAAAATCTCCTTTGTAGATAATATGAATGAAGTGCTGCATGAAGCACTTGCCTGATAATCGAAAGAGGATTTTATGATCATAAAAAGTGCAGTTTTAGATATCGTATGCGGTATTACCAGTAAGATTCCGGATACCGGTCTGCCGGAGGTTGCATTTGCAGGTAAATCAAATGTTGGCAAATCGTCTCTGATCAATGGACTGATGAACAGGAAAGCACTGGCACGTACCAGCGCACAGCCTGGCAAAACGCAGACGATCAATTTTTACAAGATCAATGATGAACTTGATCTGGTGGATCTTCCAGGTTATGGATATGCGCGGGTTACACCGGCCGAGAAAGAAAAATGGGGAAAGATGATTGAAAATTATCTTCATACTTCACATAATCTGAAAGCCGTTTTTCTCCTGATCGATATCCGTCATGATCCTTCTGCAAATGACAGACAGATGTATGAGTGGATCCTTCACAACGGATATGAGCCGATCATCATTGCAACGAAACTGGATAAACTGAAACGCAGTCAGGTTCAGAAGAATCTGAAAGCGATAAGAGAAGGCCTTCAGCTGAAAAAAGGAACTACAGTTATCCCTTATTCAGCAGAGACAAAGCAGGGCAGAGATGAGATCTGGGAACTGATCGAATCTCTGACCGGTGGAGAGCCTTCCGAAGAAGCCTGAAAGGACTAGAAAGATGGGAATCATCAAAGCGGCAAAACTTGCATTTGACTATTTAAGATATGACGAGGACGGAAATGTAGAAGCTACGCAGAGAGCAGTTGATGGTGTGGATTTGGACATTCAGGCAGGTGAATTTGTAGCAGTACTGGGTCATAATGGTTCTGGTAAATCTACTTTTGCAAAGCATATCAATGCACTGCTGCTTCCGACAGAAGGTACGATCTGGATTGATGGAATCGATACATCGAAAGAGTCGGAACTCTGGAAAGTACGCCAGAAAGCCGGAATGGTATTTCAGAATCCGGATAACCAGATCATCGGAACTGTAGTGGAGGAAGATGTGGGATTCGGACCGGAAAATATGGGGATATCTACCGGTGATATCTGGAAACGCGTGGATGAGAGTCTTGCAAAAACAGGAATGACGGCCTATCGTCATCATTCACCGAACAAACTGTCCGGAGGTCAGAAGCAGCGGGTTGCGATCGCCGGAGTAATGGCGATGCGCCCACAGTGTATCGTTCTGGATGAGCCGACTGCCATGTTGGATCCGAATGGACGAAAAGAAGTTCTGGAGGCAGTTCATCAGCTGAACCGGCAGGAAAATGTTACGGTCGTTCTGATCACACATTACATGGAGGAAGTCATTGATGCAGACCGGGTTGTGGTTATGGATGACGGTCATGTAGTGATGGAAGGAACACCGAAAGAAATTTTTTCTCAGGTAGAGACCTTGAAAAAATATCGCCTGGATGTGCCACAGGTAACTTTGCTGGCACATGAACTGAAACAGTCCGGAGTGGATATTCCGGATGGAATTCTTACTACGGAAGAGTTGGTAAATGCCTTATGTCAATAGAATTAAAAAATGTAACATACACATACAGTCCTGGAACTTCCTATGAGATTCATGCATTAAAGGATATCAATCTGAATATTCCGGATGGGCAGTTTATTGGTGTGATCGGACATACAGGCAGTGGAAAGTCCACACTGATTCAGCATCTGAATGCACTGATCCAGCCGACTTCAGGAACAGTATCCTACAATGGTGAAGATGTATGGGCAGAGAACTATAATCGACGCGCACTTCGAAGTGAAGTCGGTCTGGTGTTTCAGTATCCGGAGCATCAGCTTTTTGAAAGTGACGTGCTTTCGGATGTCTGCTTTGGACCGATGAATCAGGGAAAGAGCAGAGAAGAAGCGGAAGAAGAGGCGAAGAAAGCACTTCTTCAGGTTGGGTTCAAAGAAAAAAATTTCAAAAAATCTCCATTTGATCTGTCCGGAGGACAGAAAAAGCGTGTTGCGATTGCCGGAGTTCTGGCAATGAATCCGAAGATCCTGATTCTGGATGAGCCGACGGCTGGTCTGGATCCAAAGGGAAGAGATGAGATCCTGGATCAGATTGCAGAACTTCACAAAGTCCGCGGCATTACGATCATTCTGGTATCACACAGCATGGAAGATGTAGCCAAATATGTGGAACGCCTGATCGTAGTCAATCACGGAAAGATTGCTTTTGACGATATACCGAAAAAGGTATTCGCACATTATAAAGAACTTGAAGAGATGGGGCTGGCAGCTCCTCAGATTACCTATATTATGCATGCCCTGAAAGAAAAAGGACTTCCTGTAGATCCTGCAGATACAACGGTGGAAGAAGCGAAGCAGGATATTTTGCATGCACTTCGGGAAATGAACTCATCCTTGCTGAAAGGAGGAGTCCAGAATGATTAGAGATATTACGATTGGACAGTACTATCCTGCGAAGTCTGTGATCCACAAATTGGATCCTAGAACAAAACTTTTTGGGACACTGGTTTTTATCATTTCTGTATTTTTGTTTCACTCAATTGCCGGTTATGCGGTAGCGACGGTGTTCCTTGCAGGAATGATCCTGATTTCCACGGTTCCGGTGAAGTTTATCTTTAAGGGACTGAAAGCCATCTTTATGATCCTGCTGATCACGATGGTGTTTAATATATTCCTGACACCAGGGGAAGCACTTGTGAGTTTTGGAATCTTTAAGATTACAAAGGAAGGACTTTCCATGGCAGTCCGTATGGCAATCCGACTGGTTTATCTGGTAATTGGTTCTTCGCTGATGACATTGACAACGACACCAAACCAGCTGACCGATGGTCTGGAAAAAAGTCTCCGTCCATTAAACAAGATTCATGTTCCGGTACATGAGATTGCGATGATGATGTCGATTGCGCTTCGCTTTATACCGATTCTTCTCGAAGAGACGGATAAGATCATGAAAGCACAGATTGCCCGTGGTGCGGATTTCGAAAATGGAAATCTGATCCAGAAAGTCAAAAACATGGTTCCATTGCTGGTGCCACTGTTTATTTCAGCCTTCCGTCGTGCCAATGACCTGGCGATGGCGATGGAAGCCCGCTGTTATCATGGTGGAGATAATCGTACGCAGATGAAACCGTTGAAATACAAAAAGAGAGATCACATTGCATACCTGATCCTGTTTGCATATCTTGCGGTAGCAATTGGATTTCGTGTAGCCGGGTTATAAGAAGAATAGATGGTTCTTGCTGTAAGGGCGAGAACCATTTTTACCATAAATGGAGGGAAACATGAAAAGAGTTGGACTTGTAGTCGCCTATGATGGAACGAATTACAGTGGCTGGCAGATTCAGCCGAATGGAATTACCATTCAGGGTGTACTCAATGATGCATTGACAGATCTTTTGGGGGAAAAGATTGAGATCATGGGTGCAAGCCGTACAGATGCAGGAGTACACGCACTTGGAAATGTAGCAGTGTTTGATACGAATACACGCATTCCGGGCGAAAAGATTTCCTATGCACTGAACCAGAGACTGCCGGAGGATATCCGGATCCAGTTGTCAGAAGAAGTGGAGCCGGATTTTCATCCAAGATACTGTGACAGCGAGAAAACATATGAATATCGCATTCTGAACCGTAAATTTCCAGTTCCGACGGAACGTCTGTATTCCTATTTCTATCATTATAAGCTGGATGTGGACAAGATGCGGGAGGCGACCTCCTATCTGATCGGACGTCATGATTTTGCGAGCTTCTGTGGAACAGGAGCACAGGTGAAATCTACGGTCCGTACATTGACGGGAATCGATATCTGGCGCGATGGTGATATCGTAACGATCCGTGTCAAAGGTGAGGGATTCCTTTATAACATGGTGCGCATCATTGCTGGAACACTGATTCAGGTTGGAAACGGCCAGTATCCGCCGGAACGTGTAAAGAAGATCCTGGATGCCTGTGACCGTTCGGTTTCCGGACCGACTGCACCCGCACATGGACTGACACTGATGGGAATTGAGTTTTTTGATTAAAAATTTAAATGAATGCATATAAACAAGGCAGGGCTTAAGGTTCTGTCTTTTTTTATGGAAAATTCTTTTATTTCATTTTGTAGAATCATATCAATCCGTGGTTATAACCACATCTTTAAGGTGGAATGTATATTATATTAGATTTGCAAAGAAAATAGAATATACGTTAACGCAATAAGGAGGTTTAACCATGGGAAATAAAGAAAATAAAATGTTTTGTTTTCAATGTCAGGAAACAGCAGGATGCAGTGGATGTACAGTATCAGGGGTATGTGGCAAGAAGCCGGATGTAGCAGCAATGCAGGATCTTCTTGTTTATGTGACAAAAGGATTAAGCGCAGTGACTACGGAGCTTCGTTTCGATGGAAAAGAGATTGAGGCCTATGTAAATGAGATGATCATAGTGAATCTGTTTACGACGATCACCAATGCGAATTTTGATAAAGATTCTATCATTGAACGAATTAAAAATACATTGGCGACAAAAGAAGAATTGATCCGGAAAGTGGAAAATCGAGAAGTACTTCCGGAAGCAGCACTCTGGAAAGGGACGGAAGCGGATTTTGAAGCAAAAGCTTCTCGCGTGGGAATTCTTTCTACAGAGAATGAAGATATCCGCAGCCTTCGTGAGTTAATTACTTACGGGCTGAAAGGCCTTGCAGCTTATGCGAAACATGCGGCGGCACTTGCACATACCGATGTGGAGATTGACGCATTTTTGCAGAGGGCACTTGCAGCGACTCTGGATGATTCCCTGAGTGCAGATCAACTGACTGCACTGACACTGGAGACCGGAAGTTACGGTGTGAAGGTGATGGAACTTCTGGACAAAGCCAATACAGAGACTTATGGAAATCCGGAGATCACAAAAGTCAACATTGGGGTTGGCAAAAATCCAGGAATCCTTGTTTCCGGGCATGATCTTCGTGATCTGGAGATGCTTCTGGAACAGACACAGGGGACAGGTGTGGATGTTTACACACATTCGGAGATGCTTCCGGCACATTACTATCCGGCCTTCAAGAAATATTCGAACTTTATCGGAAACTATGGAAATGCATGGTGGAAACAGAAAGAAGAATTTGAGCGTTTCCACGGTCCGATTCTGATGACGACAAACTGTATCGTGCCGCCAAAGGACAGCTACAAGGACCGTATGTACACGACAGGAGCAGCTTCCTATCCGGGATGCACCCATATTCCAGGTGCTATCGGAGAAGAAAAAGATTTTTCTGCGATTATCGAACAGGCAAAGAAATGTCCGGCGCCGGAAGAAATCGAGCATGGTGAGATTGTGGGAGGATTTGCACATGCACAGGTACTTGCCCTTGCAGATAAGATTGTGGAAGCAGTCAAATCCGGAGCAATTCGTAAGTTTGTTGTTATGGCAGGATGTGATGGACGTGCAAAATCCCGAAACTATTACACGGATTTTGCCAAAGGATTGCCAAAAGATACCGTGATCCTGACTGCCGGCTGTGCAAAATATAAATATAATAAGCTGGATCTGGGGGATATCGGTGGAATTCCGAGAGTCCTTGATGCTGGACAGTGCAACGATTCCTATTCTCTGGCAGTGATCGCACTGAAATTAAAAGAAGTTTTTGAGCTGAATGATATCAATGAACTTCCAATCGTGTATAACATTGCGTGGTATGAACAGAAAGCTGTGATCGTGCTTCTGGCGCTGCTTTCCCTTGGCGTGAAAAATATTCATCTGGGACCGACATTGCCGGCATTCCTCTCCCCGAATGTTGCCAAGATTCTGGTGGATAACTTTGGAATCAGCGGAATTGGAACCGTGGAAGAGGATTTGAAAAATCTGATCGGATAAGAAATTTTGAATCAGATGATGTTTCCCTTGACTAACCGCACCTGTATATGATTAAATCAACAGGAATCAATCATATATATCTATATGAGGGAGTAGTGGCGCACAGCGTGGCAAGTCAACATCCTGACCGCTGGTCTGGCTTGTCTTAAATAACGAGACTCATGTATGGCAAAGTTACTGTAAAAGTAACGTTCTGTTTGCTGTACAGGGAGTCTCATTTTTGTATGTACGAAGAATAATAAATCCACACAAATTTGTACGTAAATAAAGATTACTGTGAATAGTGACACATATAGCAGACAGTGGCAGATCATTTGGAGGGAATGGGTATGATTACTTTTCTGGCATCACTTTTTATCAAGGACAGTAAAAATTATAAAGAACCATCGGTAAGGCAGGCATACGGAGTATTAAGTGGGGCAGTAGGAATCGGACTGAATATTTTGCTGTTCTTTGGAAAATGGCTTGCCGGTACGATCAGTGGTTCGATTGCAATTATTGCAGACGCATTCAACAACCTTTCAGATGCCGGATCGTCGATCATCACGTTGATCGGCTTTCGGCTTTCCGGACAGGAACCGGATCCGGAGCATCCATTTGGACATGGAAGAATGGAATATATTTCCGGTCTTCTGGTGTCCGTTGCAATTCTTGTCATGGGATTTGAACTGATCGGGTCCTCCATCGGCAAACTGCGAAGTCCGGAACCGATTGAGAGCAGTGCACTGGTATTCGGCATTCTGATCGCATCGATTCTTGTAAAGCTGTACATGTTTTTTTACAATCATTCCTTAAGCAAAAAGATAGAAAGTGCAGCGATGAAGGCAACATCAGTGGACAGCCTGAGTGATACAGTTGCAACAACGCTGGTTCTGATCGCAACACTGATCAGTAAATATACGGGATTACTTCTTGATGGATGGTTTGGTATTCTGGTAGGATTGTTTATTCTTTATACCGGAGGCTCTACGCTGAAGGAAACCATAGATCTTCTTCTTGGTCAGCCGCCGAAACAGGAGTTTATCGATGAGGTTAAGGAAATCGTGTTGGGACATTCAATGGTACATGGCGTGCATGATCTGATCGTGCATGATTATGGGCCGGGGCGTGTAATGATCTCACTTCATGCTGAAGTGGATGTGAATGGAGATATTCAGGATATTCATGAACAGATCGATCATATTGAACATGAACTGCAGGAAAAACTGCACTGTTCGGCAACGATTCATATGGATCCGATCGTAACCGATGACAAAGAGGTCCTTGCGATGAAGGCAAAAGTTGAGGAGATGGTACATTTTCTGGATGAATCGTTCAGTATGCATGATTTTCGCATGGTGAAGGGATCGACCAGAACGAATCTGATCTTTGATGTGGAGGTACCGAGAAAAACATCTTATACAGATAATGAAATTGTGAACTGGCTGAAAGAAAGGATTCATGAACTGCCGGGGAGTAAATATTTCGCTGTCATTCAGATTGATCATGAATACTATTAAAAATATTGATGACAATACAAAAAGTTTTAGTTTGACAGGTCATATGGATTTGGTATAATAAATTAATCGTGGCAATATTCAGTGCGTAGAACGGTATAATCGCACCTTCAAAGGAAATAGCAGAGAGCTTCAAAGAAGAAGTAACTGTTGTTTCCTTTTTTCATGTTATGGTAAATGATTTCGGAATGGCTCAATAACGTGAAAAGTAAAAGCCCGGTAAGAGAATTGAAAGAGAGGAAAGAGTATGGAAACAAAAGAAAAAAACACTGCAACGCCATATGATCTTGATGGAAAACCGCCATTGAAGCTGGCAATTCCGCTTGGCCTGCAGCATGTTCTGGCAATGTTTGTCGGAAACCTGACACCGCTTCTGATCATTACAGGAGTCTGTGGCATTGAGTCAGGAAGCGAACTTCAGGTAGCACTTCTTCAGAATGCTATGCTGATTGCGGGAATTGTAACACTGATCCAGATTTATACGATCGGACCGGTTGGAGGTAAATTACCGATTGTTATGGGAACCAGTTCCGGATTTATCGGAGTCTGTAGAAGCGTGGCAGTAACCATGGGAAGTGGTGTGGCTGGTTATGGAGCAATTCTGGCAGCTTCTTTTATTGGTGGTCTGTTTGAAACAGTGCTTGGCGGATTCCTGAAGCCATTACGTAAATTTTTCCCGGCAGTAGTAACCGGTACAGTTGTATTGTCAATCGGTCTTTCACTGATTTCTGTTGGTATCGGTTCTTTTGGTGGCGGAAGTACCGCACCAGATTATGGTTCACTGGAGAACCTTTTTGTAGGTACGGTAGTTTTGGTTGTAATTATTGCACTGAAGCATGGAACTAAAGGATTTACCAGTTTTTCTTCCATTCTGCTTGGTATCATTGTTGGATATGTTCTCGTATCTGTTATGGCGATGGTCCTTCCAACAACATTTACCTATGTAGATGAGACCGGTGCTACGATCGAAGCGACAAAATCATGGGTTATCAACTGGAGCAAAGTGGCAGATGCATCCTGGTTTGCAATTCCAAAGATCATGCCGGTCAAATGGGTATTTGATGCGAAAGCGATCGTGCCGATCTGCATTATGTTTGTGGTTACAGCAGTAGAGACGGTTGGTGATATTTCCGGTATTACAGAAGGTGGACTTGGAAGAGAAGCTACTGATAAGGAACTTTCCGGTGGCGTTATGTGTGACGGACTTGGTTCTTCACTTGCAGCAGTATTTGGCGTTCTTCCGAATACTTCTTTCAGCCAGAATGTAGGTCTGGTTGCCATGAATAAAGTCGTAAACCGTTATTCGATTGGTATTGGTGGAATTTTCCTGATCGCATGTGGCTTATTCCCGAAACTTGCGGCACTGATTTCCATCATGCCACAGAGTGTTCTGGGTGGAGCAGCAGTTATGATGTTCTCATCTATCGTAATCAGTGGTATTCAGCTTATTACAAAATGGCCATTGTCTCCAAGAAATGTAACAATCGTTTCTGTGGCACTTGGTGTGGGATACGGACTTGGTTCCAACTCTGCAGTACTTGCACAGCTTCCGGAGAGTATCAATCTGATCTTCGGCGGTTCAGGTATCGTGCCTGCAGCATTGTTTGCGATCATTCTGAATATCATTCTGCCGAAGGATGAAAAGACAGAAGTGGAGATGGCAGAAGAGATATTGGCGGAGAAGAAAGAAATGGAAAGTAAATAAAAAGTTTATTTCTGCCGCGAAATTTCCAAGTTATTTTATTGCACCATGAAAACATTTTATGTAATTATGAAAAAAGGTCAGAAAATTTTATATTATGTATACAATTTTAAAATATCAACAAAAATTTAAATGAAAAAATTTGATATTTGGTTAATCTGTTTTGGCACTCAGTGCTATACTTCTAACCGTAAAAAGTAAACAGTACTTAACAAAACCTCCTTTCACAAAACAAAGTTGAAGGCTGCTAAGCATCAGATTTTTGGAGGAAAAGACAAATGAATACTTTAAAAGCTGAAAAAAGAAGCATGGATGTTAAGGCAAAAAGACTGAGAAGAGAAGGATACGTTACAGGTAATGTATTTGGTCGTGAGATTGAAGGTTCTATCCCAGTAAAAATGCTGAAGAACGAGGTTGACAAACTGTTAAAAACTGACCACAAAGGAAGTCAGGTTATGCTGGAAGTAGATGGTCAGACATATGATGCACTGATTAAAGAGGTTGATTTCAACCCACTGGCAGGCAGAGTTGATGAGATCGATTTCCAGGCACTGGTAAGCAATGAAAAAGTACATTCTGTTGCTGAGATTGTAATCGTAAACCACGACAAAGTAGCAGATGGTGTTCTCCAGGAGAACATGGAAGAAATAAATTACAGAGCTTATCCGTCAGCACTGGTTGACAAAGTAGAAGTAGATGTTGCCGGACTGAAAGTCGGTGATACTATCCGTGTCAAAGATTTGAGTCTTGCAAAAGACAAAGATGTTGATATCAAGGATGATCCGGAAGCTGTTGTACTGACAGTTGTAGCAGTTCATAACGGAGCTGTACCGGAAACCGTAACACCTGAAGAAGCAGAAACAGAAGAAACTAAATAATCTGCTGAATCAGAACTCATACCTATACAATAAAATAAGATAAAAGATTCCTCCTGTAGAGTTGGTTCACAGGAGGAATTTTTTTGTAACATTTTCCGTGTTCAGATGTTATATTGTTGAAAGAGAGAAAAAAGCCGGTGGAAAAAGTGGGCAGGCAGACAGTATCCGGTGCAGAAAGCAGGAAAGGGGGAATACGGATGTGGATAATGAAATTTTATTAAAACTTTACAGCCTTTATCAGAAAGAACTTTACCTGTATCTGTATTCTTTTTGTGGCGACAGGCATCTGGCAGAAGACCTGCTGCATGAGACATTTCTCAAAGCACTGCTGGCACTGCCGGACGGGCATACGAACATGCGGGCATGGCTTTATATGGTTGCGAGAAACCTGTTTTACAATCAGCGAAAAAAGAAATCCCAGGAGATTTTAATGGAGGAGCAGGAGTGTTTCCCTGAGAAAAACAGAGACGAGGATCTACTTGAAAAAATCCTTGAGGAAGAAAACAGACGAATACTTTATCAGGCAATCCGCAGATTGGAGGTAAAGAAACGAGAAGTGATTCAGATGCAGTATTTCGGTGGGATGTCTCAGAAAGAAATCGCGGCAGTGTTACATATCACGCCGGAGAATGTGCGTGTACTGGCATATAGGGCAAAGAAAGAATTAAAGAAAGATTTGGAAGAGTTAAAAAAGTGAATAGCCAGATAAGTGAAAAACGTAAAGACAGTACGAGGTATGTTTGTAGAATCTGATAAAACAGAGTTGACGGAGAGGAGGAGGTCAAATGACATATCGTGAATTACTGAAACTATATAAGCAGGGGAAACTGGAAGACAGCACAAAGAAACAGATAGAAGCGGAAATCGAAAAGCAGGATGCAATCAGTGAATTTCTTTATGAAGAAGGAGCAATACCAGAGTTCTCTGATCTGGAGAGTGGGCAGGACTATTTCGATGATTTGAATGACAAAAAACAGTGGACAGAACGACAAAACAGTAAGACAGAGGACAACGTAGAAAAACAATCAGAAAATCGGATAATAGAAAAAAGTAAGTCTGCCGGAGACACCAGAAATCAGCAGGAGGATGAGTTCAACAGGCAATTCATAAAAGAAATCCAGCGTTTTATCCGCAGAGCTTTTATCAAAATGGGACTGGCAGTGGGGGTGGTTGTCCTTGCAGTCGTCCTGAGTGCGGTATTTATCTTACCAAAAGCAGTGTCTGAGTTTTATTATAATCCAAACGAAGCAGCTGGTCAGTATGAAGAAATGACCACGACGAGAATGAACCTGGATCTGTCTGTCTATTCTGAGTTGTTTCTGCCAGGTAATCACCGTGATCAGGTCAGTGCAGTATCAAGGGGCTACGGTGAATACGATATCGTCATTCCACAGACCTCCAGCTGGACGGGAAAATTTACTTCTGTCAGTGGCCGCCTGGTGAGGGGAAAACTCACTCTTTATGATAATAATGTATTGAGTCGCCCGATCATGCAGTTCTACCTTCCAGGAGACGAGGATGCATGGGCGGCGTGGGAAGTAGACGAAAATGGAAAAGAAACTAAAATGGATACAGAGGCACGTAAGGAAGCAAGTATTCAGGATTCCAAAGAAACAATCGCAGATTACAATGACAATGACTGGTACCTCGCGTATGTTTCCCTCAATGATATCATGGACTACAAAGATTTTATTGAGTGGTTTCAGAATCTTTCCAACCAGAAAGAACTGGAATGGGGAGCCCTCTGGTGTGCGGTTCATACAGAAGATGAGGATGGTTATTGTGTAGAACCAAATATTGGTTTCTGTCCGCTGCCATCCGGAATGAGCGTAAGCTGGGACAGAGAAAAATATCCATATCTGTCGCTTCTGGACAATTCGGATCTTAGCCATGTGGCAGAGGCAAATGACGAAGAAACCATGCAGACTCATTTTACCAGTATGCTTTCTTACATTCAGGATCATGATGATATCCTTTCCATGATGGGACAGACGACAGATTCTCCGAACAGATATCAGGATATGATTAATTTTGTGCAGAAAAATGGCCTGAAGATTCATGGCTTTGCTGTCAGTGCAAAGAAGAAGGCTCTTCTTGAATTATATAAAGAAGATGTGGTATCTTATATTCAGACAACACCACAGAATTGAGAAAGAAGTGAGACCATGGAAATTACAGAAATGTTAGACGAACTGAAAAGTAAAGCACGCCGTGACGAAAAACTTCGGGCAGAGCTTCTGGAGACACGAAAGAATGCACAGCCTCTCAGCGCATTCTGCCGGAAATGCCGTGAACTGGGCTATGGGATTTACGATATGGATCTTATCACAGCTGGAGAAGAATTTTACGCTACTATGCGCAGAAGTACCAATGGTGGAGGGGAAAACTCCCCGATGCTGGAGGGTGAGGATGATTTTTACGAGCTGTTTTTTGCGGGATTGGAGTAAATTATGAACATATGCATCTATGGAGCTTCCAGTGCAGAGCTGGAGCAGATCTATTATGATAAAACAGAAGAACTTGGCAGGATGATGGCAAAACGTGGACATGGCCTTGTATTTGGTGGCGGGGCGACCGGAATGATGGGAGCAGCAGCGAGAGGCGTCGATTCTGAAGATGGGTATATCCTCGGCATTGCTCCGCGTTTCTTTGACAAGCCGGGAGTTTTATATGAGAATTGCAGTGAATTTATTTTTACAGAAACTATGCGCGAGCGAAAAAAACTCCTTGAGGAACGTTCCGATGCAACAATCGTGACTCCTGGCGGAATTGGAACTTACGAGGAATTTTTTGAGATTCTGACACTCAAAAGTCTGCACAGGCTGGATCGCCCGATCGTTCTTTATAATATCAACGGCTATTACGATAGAATGAAAGCTCTGCTTCAACATACCGCGGACGAGAAATTTATGGATGTTGCCAACATGGAACTCTGTGCGTTTATGGATGGTCCGGAGCAGATCCTTACATACATAGAAAACTATCGAAGACAATGGACACAAACGAAGGAATAAAAGATGAAAAATCCATTACATTACCAGTTATCCGAATACGACTGCGGACCGACATCTATGATGAATGCAATCGCCTATTTATTTGAACGGGAAGAAATCCCACCGGAGGCAGTCCGAAATATGATGCTCTACTGTCTGGACTGCCACAGCAAAGAGGGCATCCCAGGGAAACGTGGGACGTCCAGAGCTGCAATGATGTTTTTAAGCAACTGGCTGAATGAATACGGCGAGCTGGGAATCATGTCCGTGAGCAGTGAGTATCTGTCAGGGCGAAGCGTGTACATAAGTGAAGAAAGCCGCATTAATCATGCATTGAACCATGGTGGCGTGGCAGTTGTTCGTCTGTATCTGGAGGAAGAGCATTATGTTTTGATGACAGGTATACAGAATGAAAATATTCTTCTCTTTGATCCTTATTACTGGGATAAACCATTTGAACAGAAAGATATTCTGATGGATGATAAACATCCCAGGGAATATAACCGTATCGTGCCTTTTAAATACTTTAATCAGGAAAATAAAGAAACAATATACGCTCTCGGTCCGCTGGAAGAGAGAGAAGCAGTTCTGATCTTCAATGAAAAGACCAGGACCGTGCCGGAGGAAGTTATCGAGTACTTTATCTGATTATAGAAAAAAGGATTTCAGAATCCATGGAGATTTTATATCAAACCATGGAACTGAAATCCTTTTTTGGGCGTATTTAAGAACTATGGATGAAGTCCGCCGACACCCTGAATGATGTTTGCCGGGATGTTCATAATAATATTCCTCATTTCATGCTGTCACAGAAGATTTTTTCCATGCTTGCTTTCAGCGGAACGCCAAGCTTAGCGAGTGTTCCGTCCAGAGCAGCAAAGACTTCACGGACATTGTAGAAATCAGCATTGTTTCCCATATGACCAATGCGGATGACTTTGCCTGCAAGAACATCAAAAGAACCGGCAAGCATGATGTTGTAGTCCTTTTTGACACCATCGAGGATGGCAGCTGCGGTGGTTTCTTCCGGTACTTCGAATACCGTGACCGTATTGGAGAATCCGCTCTTAAGGTAGAGGTTCAGTCCTGCACCTGTGATTGCCTTGCGAGAAGCCTCGGCGATTTTTTCATGTCGTGCAAGGATATCCGGGTCTGCGGCGATATTGTCGATCGCTGCACGAAGTCCGTAGATATCGCTGATCGGCATGGTGTATGGGAACCATTTTTCTTCATAATAATGTGCAAAAGTAGTCAGGTTTGCATAGAAGGATGCAATCTGTGTTTTACGTTCTGCCATTGCCTTTTTGGCATCATCGCTGATGACTACAAAAGTCAGCCCTGGAGGCGCGGAGACAACTTTCTGGGAGCCGCCGCACATAATGTCAATCTGCCAGTCGGAGATACGCATTGCTTCACCGAAAGAAGCAGATACGGAATCGACAACGGTCATGATGCCATATTTCTTGAGAAGAGGACAGATTGCAGAAACATCATTCAGCATGCCACTAGGGGTGTCCCCGTGGACAACGGTTGCATATTTGTAATTGTGATGTTCTTTGAGGAAGTTTTCAAGTTCCTGCACATCGAGAGTTTCACGGTAATCTCTGGAATAAAGTTCCGGACATCCTCCGTACATGGAAACAAAATCAGCAAATCCCTTGCCATAGATACCGTTATCCAGTACGAGGACACGGTCACCAGGTTCTGTCATAGAAGCGCAGGCAGCCTCCAGACCGAGGATTCCCTCTCCGCCAAGAATGAGAGTTTCATTGTCGGTGTGGAGAAGGCGGCTGATCTCTTCGCAGGTTTCTTTGTAAAATTCTACGAAGCTTTCATCGAGATCAGGGTTTGTGCATTCTCTGCTGCGGGCGAGACGCACGTTTTCAGCAACCTGTGTCGGGCCCGGTGTCATAATTTTATACATAAGATCAATCCCTTCTTAAATAGTTCTTATTTTTTTAATCCAGTTCTTTTGGCTGCAACATTCAGTGGTGCGATAACAACAAGAGTGATCACTGCTGCAACACCGATCTGTACCAGGTTTCCAGGAATAGAAGCAACCGGTGCAAGTGGATTTCCGTAAATTACGATTTCTGCGATATAGTAACCTACGACTTTGATCACACAGGATGCGATAAGTGCGATCACATACCATTTGAAGTTCTGGTGTTTTTCATCTTCGGTAAGCTTTCCTACAGTGAAGCCCATCAGAGCAACGATCACGAAAGTAAATGGAGCCCATAAAGTCCATCCGGAGAGCAGGTCAAACAGTCCCATTCCGACACCACCTGCGATTGCTCCGGTTTTCTTGCCAAAGATGATCGCACCGATGAACAGAGGAACGTTGCCGAGGTGAATGAGTCCTCCATTTGCTGCGATTGGAAGACGGACGTTGATGAATGCAGTAAAGATATAAGTCAGTGCAACGAAGATTGCTGTTACGGTGAGAAACTGAACAGAAGAAACCTCCTGATCGTTTGCTGCTGTCTGTACATTTGCGTTTGCCATGATGAAAAGTTCCTTTCCCGGAAGGTAAAGAGTATTTGATCTGTTACAGTATATTTTGCAGTAACGAAAACCTGTTTAACCTTCCTTTTATATATGTTTTTGATTGGGTATACTTTACAACAGAACTGTACATGAATAAAGAGGCAGTTTGTAGAAAAAATAAGGGGACAGTTTGAATATTGATGGCATGTAGATTTATAGTTGTGATGAACAGGATGACATGGTATGATAATCTAAAATCAGAAATATGAAATAACTTATAAATGAGAATGGACATACGGGAGGAAAAAAGTGAAAAAAATACTGTCCCCTATGGAAAAACTGAATTTTCCGGAGAGTGAAGAGCTTCCGGAAGGTGTCAGAGAAATAGAAGCAGAAGACACCTTTGGATACTGTACAGAGCTATATCCGGATGTAGAGTATGCAGAACACAGTGGAAAGAAATTACACCTTCAGATCATGACACCAACAGTATTTGGACAGGATCTGAAATGGCCATTGATCGTATATGTGCAGGGTTCTTCGTGGCACAAACAGAAGCTTTTTCAGAGCCTTCCCACACTGGCGAGGATGTGCGAAAGAGGATATGCGATCGCCATCGTAGAGCACAGAGAAAGCGAGCTGGCTCCATTTCCGGCACAGGTAATAGACGTCAAAACAGCAATTCGTTTCTTGCGTTTAAATGGACAGAGATATCATATTGATACAGATAAGATTTCTCTCTGGGGTGATTCAAGCGGAGCCCACAGTGCTTTGATCGCAGGAATTACAGGTGATACAAAGTATCTTCCGGAGGAATATCCTGAAGTCAGTACAGAAGTCGATTGCATTGTCGACTGGTTTGGACCAACGGATCTTATGGCAGCAGTACAGCATCCCGCAGTCATTGATCATGATTCCAGTACCAGTCCGGCAGGCATTCTGATCGGGGGAAAATCACTTCATGATCACCCGGAAGATGTTTATCCGACCAATCCCGTGGTTCATTTGCAGCCTGACCGAGAAACACCTCCGATTCTCATTATGCACGGTGGCAGGGATCCACTGGTTCCGTTTAATCAGTCCTGCATTTTATATGAGGCATTAAAACAGATGGATAAAGAAGTAGAATTTGTCAAGCTGAAAAATGCCGGACATGGCTGGGGCGGCTTTATGAGCGAGACCGCATTAAATATAGTAGAAAACTTCATTAAAAGGGAGAAATAGAATGGAACAGGAAACACAGACACCACACAAACGAAGAGTACGATACAAAGGAAAATATCCACGCAAATTTGAAGAAAAATATAAGGAACTTAATCCGGAGAAATATAAGGACACGATCGAGCATGTTATCAGCAAAGGAAATACGCCTGCTGGAATGCATATTTCTATCATGGTAAATGAAATCCTTGATTTTCTCAAGATTCAGCCAGGTGAGACAGGGTTTGATGCGACACTTGGATATGGCGGTCACACCAAAGCGATGATGGAGTGTCTGCACGGCGAGGGGCACATGTATGCAACAGATGTGGATCCGGAAGAGTCTGCAAAGACCCGTAAGCGTCTGGCAGAGCAGGGCTTTGGAGAGGACATCCTGACAGTGAAACTTCAGAACTTCTGCACAGTTGACGAAATCGCAAAGGAAGCCGGCGGTTTTGATTTCATCTTGGCAGATCTCGGTGTGTCATCTATGCAGATCGATAACCCGAAGCGCGGTTTTTCCTTCCGTGCAGACGGACCGCTGGATCTGCGCCTGAATCAGGAAAAAGGAATCAGTGCAGCAGAGCGACTGGATAAGATCAGTCGTGAGGAGCTTGCTGGAATGCTGTACGAGAATTCCGATGAACCCTACTGTGAAGAAATTGCAAAAGCGATCACAGATGAGATCCGCAAGGGAAATCGTGTGGACACAACCACAAAACTGCGCGAGATCATAGAAAAGACACTGGATTTTCTTCCGGAAAAAGAAAAAAAGGACACCGTTCGTAAGACTTGTCAGCGAGTATTCCAGGCACTTCGTATTGATGTAAATCGTGAATTTGAAGTTCTTTATGAATTTATGGAAAAACTTCCTGATGCACTGAAACCGGGCGGACGCGTTGCAATCCTGACCTTCCATTCCGGAGAAGACAAGCTTGTAAAAAAAGCCCTCAAGGCAGGATACAAAGCAGGAATTTATTCCGATTATGCCAAAGATGTCGTACGTCCATCCGCACAGGAATGCGCCCAGAACGGACGCGCCAGATCAACCAAAATGCGCTGGGCAGTCAAATCAGAATATTAAATAAGAAAAAGGCATCTGGGAGAAAATCTCAGATGCCTTCGTTCATTATAAGAGCTATGTGTCTGTATTATCTGTCTGCACCGTAGTACTGGTCAGAGCCAAAGCCAAGAATCAGTAAGAAGATTGGCTGTAATAAGATGAGTCCGATCGCAAATCCAATACCACGTCCGAATGCTCTTGCAAGTTTTACGCAATACATGATATTGATCACTGTAAGCGCAATCTTAAGCAGAATAACGATCAGTGAGAGAAACATGCTTTCATTAAGATTGGCATTTGATACATAAGAAAGTAATATTCCAAGGATAAAATTCAGCCAGAAATAAGATGTCTGCCAGGCAATTTTGTAGGAAACATAATCACCGTAGATCGGAATAAGGCTTTTCCACCCTGCCTCACCGGCTTTGGTAAAAATATTCCAGTTTGCGATGATCTGCAAAATCCACCATACAAAAGCAAAGATCAGATACATACCGCCTAAGACCATCATAGAACTGATTATAAGAAGTCCCATAGTTATTGCCTCCTAATTTTTTGTACCCTCATTAAAGCACAATCAGGGTGGACTGTCAAATGGGTGGAGGTGGGACAGAAAAATTCATGACATGCTTACCTTATCGTGATATACTGTTCAATATGAAACCTAGGGGGAAAGAATTTTGATAATTACAGGTGAACTTAAGAATAAAATTGACAGTTTGTGGGAGATGTTCTTGAAATAAAGAATGGCAAAAATCAAAAAGCAGTAGAAAATCCTGAAGGGAAGTATCGTTGACGTATTCACAGATCTTTCAGTATGGATGGGAATCAGAAAAACAATAGAACAGGTCAATGCCAATGCATTGGCTGCGTAAAATTATTTAAGGAGTATCTACATGAACAATCTACTAAATAAAATCCACCAGCAGAACGCAACTGCTTTCACCCACAGCGGTAAATTCCATGCAGATGATGTGTTTTCGGCTGCGTTATTACTATATTTAAATCCGGAGATCACGATCACACGCGGCAATCGCGTGCCTGAAGATTTTGACGGTATCGTATTTGATATCGGTCGAGGCAGATACGATCATCACCAGAAGGACAGCAGAGTTCGTGAGAACGGCATTGCCTATGCCGCATTTGGGCTTCTCTGGGAGGAGCTTGGATCAGAGATCCTTGGCGAAGAATTGGCACAGAAATTTGATGAAGCTTTCGTGCAGCCACTGGATAATAACGATAACACCGGTGAAAAAAACGAGCTTGCTTCACTGATCGGAAATTTCAATCCAACCTGGGATGCTGAAGGAAGCAACGATGAAGCCTTTTTCCAGGCTGTCAGTGTTGCCGGAATGATTCTGGAAAACAAATTTGACCGTTACAGAGGAAATGAGCGTGCAGACAAACGAGTAGAAGAAATCTACGAAAGACATATGCAGGCATTTCATGACAGAGAAAAACACAGCGAGGATGCAAAGATTCTGATTCTGCCGGAGTTTGTACCGTGTCAGAAATTCCTTTCTGAGACGCCAGTTGCATTTGTGATCTTTCCGTCTAACAGAGGCGGTTACTGCATTCAGCCTCAGAAAAAAGAATACTCCATGAATTACAAATGCAGTTTTCCTTCAGAATGGCTTGGTCTCGAGAATGAAGAACTGCAGGAGGTTACAGGACTTAAGACTGCAGGATTCTGCCACAAAGGCGGCTTCCTTATGACAACCGGAGAACTTGCGGATGCAGTACAGGCATGTAAGATCAGTATGGAACAGTTTCGCGAGAAACCAGTGATTGTAAGCTTTGGCGGAGATACCGAATATGATGAACTCCTTCACCAGATTCCAAAATTACAGGCAGCAGAAATCATTCACATAGATATCCAACCTCTTCCGGAAGTAGAAATTCAGGGCATCTATGCAGAAGTAAGCATGGAAAAACAGGAGTGGAAAGCCAGAATCAAGGAACAGGTAAAACAGATCCTGAAATACAAGCCAGAGGCCGTTTTTGTCGGAGAAAATCTCTTCGTGGCATATCCAATCGTACATGCACTGCGTAAAAAACATATCCCGGTGCTAGTGCCGGCAGAAAAAGACGGACAGAAACTCCTTATTCGAATCCCGTCAGGTTCATAAACGAATAACTTTCATAACGCTGCAACACACAAAAGGAGGTTATTAACAGATGATTCGTCTTCAGGATATAGCTGAAATGGCTGGTGTCAGCCGCACTACCGTATCAAATGTGATAAACGGAAATACAAAAAGAGTTTCGCAGGAAACTATTGATAAAATCACAGCAATCCTTAAAGAACAAAATTATGTCCCACATATGGGGTCAGTGATGCTTTCCGGTCATGGTTCCAGAATCATAGGCGTAGTACTTGGATTTCATTATGCACATGGTATGCAGTCTCTTCAGGATCCGTTTGTAGGTGAATTGGTTGGAACGATTCAGATGGAAACGGAAGAAAAAGGATACTATGTTATGCTTATCGGCGGTGAGAATATTCAGAACGTAGTAGACATTGCTTCAAAATGGAATGTCGAGGGTCTGATTATCCTTGGATACACGGAAGAACAGTATCGCAAACTTTCTCGTAAGTTAAATAAAAAAATGATTCTGATAGATGCCTATCCCGAAGGTGCCTATACCTTCCAGAATGTCGGTGTAGATGATTACTCAGGAGGGTATCAGATTGGAGAATATCTCTATTCCTGTGGCTATGAGAAGGCCCTGTTTGTTGCGGAGACAGAGCAGGACAGTGACTATTATCGATGGACGGGATTTAAACAGGCGATGGAAAAGCAGGGAAAATTCTGTAGTCGTTCCCGTTATATCGTTGTTCCGGGTGAAAAAAATTCGCGTCTCAGGAAATACAGAGAACTTCTTCCACGCTTCCTTGAAGCGAAAGCACTGGCTTTTTCTTCTGATTTTGATGCAATTGAAGCAATGAATTTCTTTTTTGATGAGGGAATCAAAGTTCCGGATCAGATATCCATTACGGGTTATGATGACAGTATGTATGCGAGTATGGTTCGTCCAAAACTGACAACAGTTCATCAGGATGTCAGGCAAAAAGCGCATGTGGCATTGAAACGGCTGATGAAACTGATTCAGGGAGAAAGTCTGAAAGAATTAAATATAAAAAGTCCGGTTTATTTAGTAAAGAGGGATTCTGTCAGAGAATGACGGAGTCCTTCTTTTTTTGTTGCATAGCGAAGAAAATCAGAAAAAACGAAACTGGACTTGTGCAAAATATATAAAAAAGTGAGAGAAACTTTGGATAGATTATAAGTTTCACGAGAAACCTATTGATTTTACTGGGATGCAGGGGTTATGATATAGTCACCGAAAGGGAAGAGGACAGACGGGTTCGAGGTAACATTTCCCAGATCAATGGTCCTGCGCAGCTTTCATACTTCTAAAAAACATCATGGAGGAAAGAAAAGATGAATAATAAAAAATTGTCAGTTTGTTACTGGTTGGTGCTTATTCCTGTACTGCTTGTATATCTTTTCTGCCAGAAATGGATCATGAACGGTGTTGTTGCAGGAGCAGTCAAGTAATAAATGAAATCTGCGGAGTAATTCGCAGGTTTCGTTAACAAAATAATAAACAGGAGATGATTAATAACATGGAGAAAAAATGGTGGAAAGAAAGTGTGGTATATCAGATATATCCTAAAAGTTTTAAAGACAGCAACGGAGATGGCGTAGGGGATATCAGAGGAATCATACAGAAGCTTGATTATCTCAAAGAGCTTGGTGTAAATGTTTTATGGATATCTCCGATGCTGGAATCTCCTCAGGATGATAATGGTTATGATATTTCTGATTACCGCAGAATTTATAAAGAATATGGAACTATGGAGGACTACGAAGAACTTTTGTCAGAAGCTCACAAAAGAGATATCAGAATCCTGATGGATCTTGTAGTCAACCATACATCTGATGAACACAACTGGTTTATTGAAAGCCGCAAGTCAAAAGATAACCCATATCGTGACTACTATATCTGGAAAGATCCGGTAAATGGAAAAGAACCAAATAACTGGGGCGCAGTATTCGGCGGTTCTGCATGGGAATATGATCCTCAGACGCAGATGTATTATATGCACCTGTTTTCTAAAAAGCAGCCGGACCTTAACTGGGAAAACAAAAAAGTACGCCAGGAAGTGTATGATATGATGACGTTCTGGTGTGAAAAGGGAATCGACGGTTTCCGTATGGATGTTATCAGTATGATCTCCAAAGACCAGACTTTCCCGGACGGAGAAATGAACAACAGCCTTTATGGTGACTTTGGACCATATTGTGTACATGGCCCGAGAATTCATGAATTTCTTCAGGAAATGAACAGAGAAGTTCTTTCAAAATATGACATTATGACTGTTGGTGAAACCTCAGGAGTTACAATTGAAGAGGCACAGAACTATGCAGGTGAAGCCAGAAATGAACTGAATATGGTATTCCAGTTTGAACATGTTGAGAATGGAAGCGGTGATTATGGTAAGTGGACAACTGAAAAATATGATTTCAAAGAGTTCAAACGTATCATGATCAAATGGCAGGAAGAACTTCAGGGCAAAGCATGGAACAGCCTGTTTCTTGGAAACCATGATCAGCCGAGAAGTGTCAGCCGTTTTGGAAATGATAATCCGGCATACAGAGAAACTTCTGCAAAAATGCTTGCAACCTGTCTTCACATGATGCAGGGAACACCATATGTATATCAGGGCGAAGAACTTGGAATGACAAACGTTTACTTCGACAAACTGGAAGATTATCGTGATATTGAGAGCATCAATTTCTTTACAGAGCTTACGGAAGCAGGACTTATGACTCCGGAATACATGATGAAATGCCTGATGCTGAGAAGCCGTGATAATGCCCGGACTCCAATGCAGTGGGATGATTCAGCACAGGCTGGATTTACAGATGGCGAGTCCTGGATCAAAGTGAATCCGAACTACAAAGAGATCAATGCGGCACAGCAGCTTGAAGATCCGAACTCTATTTTCCATTATTATCAGAAACTGATCCGTCTGCGTAAAGAAAAAGATGTTATTGTTTATGGTGAGTTTGAACCGATTTATCGTGATGATGAGCAGATTTTTGCATACATTAGAAGACAGAAACAGGAAAAACTTCTGACAGTCTGCAATTTCAGTGACAAAAATGCAGAGATGGAGATTCCGGAAGAATTCAAAGGAGCAGAATGTCTGATCACAAATCTTGACAGAACTGTATTTGAAGGTAGAATTGTATTGAAACCATATGAAGCATTTGTACTTTATAAAAAATAAGAGGTAGCACAGAGATGATTAGAAAATACAGATATGGAGCTCCGTTTGATACGGAGGCACTGACCGAAAAAATTGAAACAGCTGAGGAAGCTTTTCCATATGGGGAAATCAGCCAGAAAGAAGGATTTGCTTTTACCTATATCATGGACGAAGATGACATCGTTTATGGTCTGGGCGAATCCAACCGTGGAATCAATAAGAGAGGTTACTGCTATATCAGCAACTGCACAGATGATCCAATTCATACAGAGGACAAGCGTTCTCTGTATGGAGCTCACAATTTTATTATAGTAAGCGGAAAGACTACATTTGGCCTGTTTTTTGACTATCCGTCAAAACTGAACTTTGATATTGGGTATACCAGAATGGACACCCTCAAGGTATCCTGCGAAAATGCAGATCTGGATATCTATGTGATCGAAGGAGAAAATGCTTACGACATCGTAAAACAGTTCCGCCATGTGATCGGCCGCAGCTACATTCCACCGAAGTTCGCTTTCGGTTTTGGACAGAGCCGCTGGGGTTATACAACAAAAGAAGACTTCCGTGCAGTGGCAAAAGGATATCGTGAGAATCATATCCCGATCGACATGATCTACATGGATATTGACTATATGCAGGACTTTAAAGACTTCACAGTCAATGAGAAAAACTTTCCTGATTTCCCTGAATTTGTAAAGGAAATGAAAGACCAGGAGCTTCGCCTGATCCCGATCATTGATGCCGGCGTCAAGGTGGAAAAAGACTACGAGGTATATGAGGAAGGTGTAAAAAACAACTTCTTCTGTAAAAGAGAAGATGGCAGTGATTTTGTTGCAGCAGTGTGGCCGGGAGACACCCATTTTCCGGATATGCTGAATCCGGAAGCCCGCAAATGGTTTGGAGATAAATACCGTTTTCTGATCGAGCAGGGAATCGAAGGATTCTGGAATGACATGAACGAGCCTGCAATCTTTTATTCTTCAGAGGGACTTGCAGAGGCAAAAGAACTCGCTGGAGAATTTGCAAAAGACACAGAAGGTAAGATCCATCCGTGGGCTATGCAGGCAAAGATGAAAGATATTGCTAACAGTCCGGAGGATTACAAAAGATTCTATCACAATGTAAATGGTAAGAAAATCCGCCACGACAAAGTGCATAATCTTTTTGGTTATAACATGACAAGAGCAGCCGGAGAAGCATTCGAACGCATTGATCCGGAAAAACGTTTTCTGATGTTTTCCAGATCTTCTTATATTGGAATGCATCGTTACGGAGGAATCTGGATGGGAGACAATAAATCCTGGTGGTCACACATTCTTTTAAATCTGAAGATGCTTCCATCTCTGAATATGTGTGGATTTATGTACACAGGCGCAGACCTTGGTGGATTTGGTGACGACACGACCAGAGATCTTCTGCTCCGTTTCCTTGCACTCGGTGTGTTTACACCTCTGATGCGTGATCATGCGGCAGAAGGAACAAGAGAACAGGAATGTTACCAGTTCGAAAACATCGAAGATTTCCGCAGCGTCATTAACGCCAGATATCGTCTTGTGCCGTATCTTTACAGTGAATACATGAAAGCTGCGTTGAATGACGATATGTACTTTAAACCGCTTGGCTTCGTTTATCCGGATGATAAGATGGCAATCCGCGTCGAAGACCAGCTGATGCTTGGCAACGAGATTATGATCGCACCGGTTTATGAGCAGAACGCAAGAGGCCGTTACGTTTACCTGCCAGAAGAAATGAAATTCATCAAGTTTATGCCGGATGGAAGCATTTCTGAAGAAGTCCTCGAAAAGGGAGTTCATTATGTAGAGGTTGCACTCAATGAAGTACCGCTTTTCATTCGCAGCGGCAAATGCATCCCGGTTGCAGAAGCAGCAGAGTGCGTGAAGGATATTGATACAGAAAATATGCAGCTTATCGGATATGAAGGCAGCAGCTATACTCTGTATGAAGATGATGGAATCCATAAAGATTATGATAAGAAAGAAAATTATCGGGTTCTGACGAAATAAGTAAGTTCTAAAAGGATACGCAGTGCGTAGCGAATTGGAACTGTAAAGTAAATAAGTGCAGAGAAAGGCGTGAGTTATAGAAATATGGCTTGCGTCTTTTTCTTTGCCTGAAAGGAAGTGATAAGTTTGAACAAGAAGTTTTTGAAGCATTATATGGATACCAATCCAGAAGGGACAGCACAGACCTATATCTTTCTGGTGGACAATCAGGATATCGCACTGAATATTGTGATGTCAGGTTATCAGGCACTTTGTCTGGTGCAGGAAGATGACGGATATTATTTCAGTGCAGATTCCTTTATAGAAGAAATGAGAGCTATTCAGTTTACAGGAAGCTGTCAGAGTGCCTATCATTATGTGGCTGCCTGTACGGTGAAGTGGATGAATGATAAGTTACAGACATTTTTCAAAGGCGCTGGTCTCGACGGAAAAGCAGGCTGGCAGTTGTTCAAAGAGAAAGAGTATCTTGGCAAACTGGATAATCAGAAAGAAGTTGAGAAATTACTGGAACAGTATATTCTGCGTTTTGAACGAGATCCGAGAGAAGAACCGGAACTGAGTCGTTTTCACTTATTTGATGCAAAAGGAAATGTGAAAGGTGTCCGGGATATGGAGATTGTAGATTATCTGGTGGAGAATGTTCAGTTTTTTGTGGTAGGAATCACACCGTATTATTATGAGCATGGCGTTTTCATGGAAGACCATGATGGGGTAAGAATGAAATACCGTATCCAGAAGCTGATCTATCGTGACCAGGTACAGAGTGGAGTGATCAAAAGAATCTATAATCTGCTGATCACACAGCCAAAAGTTCACCGAGAGGCATATGAACTAAATAAACAGCCTGTGCGGTGGATCAACTTCAAAAATGGATATTATGATCCGGTTACGGGTGAAATGCTGGAACACAATCCAGATTATCTGACAATCAATCAGATACCATTTCCCTATTATCCGGAGGACAAGGAGCAGGTGTTGCAGGGTGGAGAAAATATCAAAAAGTATCTTGCATCGTCTCTTCCTAACAAAGAAGAACAGCAGACATTCTGGGAGTATTTTGGATACTGCATGACACAGGATACGCAGTTTCAGAAATTCCTTACATTGAAAGGAAATGGTGGAACCGGAAAGTCTGTGGCAGTATCGCTGATCCAGCATGTAGTTGGAATCACTAATATGTCCAGTATTTCTTTACAGGATTTAAATAAACGATTCTATGCGACTGGAATGTACGGAAAGCTGTTAAATGCTTGTGCAGATATTCCCTGCAAAGCAATGGAGAACACAGATGTATTAAAGAAAGCAGTCGGTGAAGATACACTGATCTATGAGAAAAAGGGACAGGATGCAATCCATTTTCACTCTTATGCGAAGCTGCTTTTTTCTACCAATGAAATGCCGCAGAATCTTGAGGATAAATCAGATGCTTTTTATCGCAGACTACTGATTCTTGATATGAACCGGGTAGTAAAAAGTGGTGAAAAAGATCTGCACTTAAAGGAAAAGGTACAGGCAGAATCCGATTATTCAATTCATATGGCGATGATTGCATTGAAAAATCTGTACGAACAGGGAAAGTTCACGGAGAGCGAACACAGCAAAGAATGTGTAAGAGAGGTACAGCGGTCATCTGACAGTATCTGTGCTTTTATTGATGAGTCATTGGTGCATACCAAAGGAAAACGTCTGAAACGAAGTGAAGTGTTCCATATGTATGAGGAATATTGCAAAGAGAATGGCAGACAGGGGCATGGTAAGTCCAACTTTTTCAGGAATATGACGGATAAAGGTTTCCTTCTGAAGCAGTACAATGGTGAGTTCTATTATCAGGATATTGCAGTTAAGGAAGAAGATTTTTGTCCTGTAGATCCAGAAGAAAGAATACCTTTTGAAGAAACAGATACAGATTTTAAACAGTTACAGTTAAATATGAATCAGGGAATTAAGGGCATTTAGGGCAAAATAAGCAAAAAGAAATGTTACCGGAGCAGGAGAAATAACAAAGATAGCTGCCAGAGTACATAAAATTTTGCTTTTTTTACACTGACTGCCCTTTTTCATGTATCAACGTTTTAGCTGATACAAATATAGGTTTTTCCCGAATTTGGGAAAAAGTAAAAAAAGAATTAAGAAAGTGTGAGGTATGATTATGAGAATGATGAAAAACAACAATAATGAAATAGTTATGGTGACCGGGATTGATCATGGGTATGGAAACATGAAAACAGCTACCAGATGTTTCCCATCCGGTGTAGCCAGATATGACAAGGAGCCAATCTTTCAGAATAATCTTCTTGTTTACAATGGCATGTATTACCAGATCGGAGAGGAACACAAGGAGTTCTGTGCAGAGAAAACGCAGGATGAGGACTATTATGTGCTGACACTGGCGGCTATCGCAAGAGAACTTGATGGGAAAGGTATGAACCGGGCAACGGTACATATCGCAGCCGGACTTCCTCTTACCTGGGTAGCTACACAGAAAGAAGACTTTCAGAAATATCTTCTTCAGAATGAAAGTGTGGATTTTACATTCCGTAACAAAGACTACCATGTAGAGTTTGCAGGAGCTGATATTTACCCACAGGGGTTTGCAGCAGCCTTTTACCGCTTACAGGATTTCAAAGGAATCAACATGCTTGTGGATATTGGAAACGGAACTATGAACATCATGTATATCAACAATTCCCGTCCATTAGAGAAGAAATGCTTTACAGAGAAATATGGAACGCATCAGTGTGTGCTTGCTGTAAGGGAATCCCTGTTGAAAGAACTGGGAACAGTGGTGGACGATCTGGTGATTGAGCAGGTGATCCGTACCGGGACAGCAGATATTGGTGAGAAATATCTGTCAGTCATTCGTAAAGCTGCCGGAGATTATACGAAAGAAATCTTCCATAAGCTGAGAGAACGGGAATATAATCCAGAACTGATGCGTCTGTATGTGGTCGGTGGTGGCGGTTGTATGATCCAGAATTTTGGGGAATATGACAAGAGCCGGGTGACGATTGTACGGGACATCTGTGCTACAGCGAAAGGCTATGAAGCAATGACTGTAAGGAAGATCCAGAGAAACGGAGGGATGCTTGTATGAGAAAAGAACGAAAAATCATCAATACAAATATCCGTTTGAATCTTTGTGATGAACAGGACAGGCAGGCATGGGAATATTTGCAGACGATGGACAGGGAAAAATATAAATCGTACACCAGAGCAGTTGTAGTTGCTTTAAACGATTATTTTTCCAGAGAGTACAGGAATGAAGCAGATCCGTATCTGGAAACCAGAGAAAAGGAAGATGCTTTTCTGGAAAGAGTGGAAACAGCTGTCCGGGATGGAGTGAAAGAATCTGCCCCGATGGCTATAGCGAAGAATCTGATGGAAATGCTTGTACCGTTTGTAAAAGAATCGGTAGGAGAAATTAATCTGTCGGACAGAACACTAACAATGGAGAAAACGGATGGAGAGATCGCAGAAGATAATCTGGACTGGGAGAAAGAAGCTGATATGGATGCTGCACTGGATTTTGCAGATAGTTTTTAGATGATTATGAAATAGCAGTAACAGGAAAACAGACTGACAGTAAGGAATAGCTTTACAAAAACAGAATAGCAGAAAAAGACAATGGCAGTGGTGACATTTCAGACATTATGAATTGGAGAAATGTTTATGACTGCTATTTTTATGTCTTTTAGCAGAAATGGAAAGAGATCCAAAAAAAGAAAGACAGAAATAACAGGAAAATACAACAGAAAAGCGTTGGCAAATGGGTGAATTGAACAAGCAAGGCGAAGAAAAGAATAGAGTGCCGGATACGGCACATGATTGTCCGATACTTCGCATCGGAGTGATGCATGAACAGCCAGTTTCAGAAAGAGAAAATCTATCGAAATGGGAGCTTTTCTATTTCTTCCACAGTCTGTCCCTGCACCACAAAACCACCGTCATCTCCATTTTGATCTGATAACGTAGGGTGGAAAATATGGCTTGGTGGGTGTCGGTTCAGTGGTGGGGAGATGACAGGCAAGTTTCGCAAAGTGGCAAGCCACTCTGCACCGGAGACAGCCTTTGGGCTGTTCCTAAACTTGCCAGAGGGCTCTGCCCCTTGGAACCCCGGCACGTCAATGACGTAAGTATTTCTGCGAAATGTCCACTGGACATTCCTACGGAATACTTACTGATTGACTAGGACTCTGTCCTGCACCTGTATAAGAGAGCGTTGCACTCTCTTATAAATCTCCTGCCAATATGCCGCCAGAACGCTGTGGCTGTTAACAAAGAATGAAAATCAAGCAATGAAAGGAGACAAAAGCCTATGAGAAAACGAAATCATACAGTAACCATACGGATGAATAAAGCAGAATATGATCTGCTTCAAAACAAGGTGAAAGAATCAGGAAGAACACAACAGGAAGTTGTGATAAAAGCAATCGCAGACTTGAAGATAGCATCGGCAGAAGAAGTGGAAGAACTGAAAAGACTGAACCAGATGTTTGCAGACATCCTTTGTCAGCTCCGGGGAGCGACTACAAATATCAATCAGATTGCAAGAAAACTGCATACAGATGGAGAAATCCCAAACGACAGTATGTTATATTTCCTCAATAAAAATGTCCTCAAGTACCGGAAGGAGAGTGAAAAAATATGGCTATTAATAAGACGATTAATAAGCGGACAAATACACATGGAGCAATGAGAAACTGCATCGAATATGTTTTACGACAAGACAAGACCGGCGAACTGCTTACCTATGTAACAGGCCCGTACTGCCATAATGAGATTAACTATGATCTGGTGTACAGAACCTTTCTGGAAGAAAAGAAGATGTGGGATAAAGACACTGGAAGAATGTACGCCCACAATATTATTTCTTGGCATAAGGACGAGCAGATCACCTCAGAGCAGGCATTTGAATTCGGAAAAGAGTTTGCAGAAAATTGGTTCAGTGGATTCCAGACCTTAGTGGCTGTGCATAAGGATAAAGACCATGTCCACTGCCATTTGGTTACTAATTCAGTGAGTTATGAAGATGGGAGAAAGCTGCATAACACCAGAAAAGATCTGGAACGTATGAAACAGCTTACCAATCAGATGTGCCGGGAACGAGGACTGACCGTTGCCGAAAAAGGAAAGCATTTTGATGGAAGTCAGATTGAAAAAGGGGAAGTCATTGCATGGAGCAAAGACAAATATAATCTGTTCCGTCAGCAGGTAAAGGATAGCTTTGTAGCGGACTGTGCAATGGCAGTGTTAAAAGCACTGGAAAATTGTATCAGCAAAGAAAAGTTTATAGAAAAAATGAAGCAGTTCGGATGGAACGTAAACTGGACAGAGAAACGGAAGCACATTACTTTTCAGAACCAAGAGGGAAAGAAAGTACGTGACAGTAATCTGTTCAAAACATTTCATTTGGATATCAGCAAGGAGGGACTAGAGAATGAATTTAATGGAAATAGGAAAAAATCCAGAGATATTGAAATCAGAGACAGCAGAGCAGCCGAAGAACTCAGAAATTATTACAGAGAACTTGACACAGCCATCGCAGCTGCCGGAGGAATCACCGATCAAGCTCAAAGTAGAAAGAGATCTTCTAATGCAGAGTTTCGAGAGAGCGAAAGAGTTCATGCGGACACAGAAAAAGCAGATACAGATGCTGGAAGAAGAGAAACAGACAATCTTATCCGACAGGCAGAGATTGCGAGAAGAAGTTCGGAAATCAACCGTAGAAATTCAGTGTCTGACAACCGAATTGTCCGAAACGCAGAAGCTGAATCAATCGCTTCAGCAGAGCAACGACGATCTGAGGAACAGAAATGGATTAATGAGCAGGAGCGAGCAGGAGCAGCTCGAAGAAGAAATAAAAGATATTCGGGACCAGAACTCTAAACTACAGATACAGGTGAACAAATCATCTGTTGAAGCAGTAGATGATGCACAGAAGAAACAGAAAGAAGCAGAGAAAAAGATGGAACAGGCAGAAGCAAAAGCCCGTAATGAAAAGAAACGTGCAGAGATGGAAATCCGTAAAACGAAAAAAGAAGTAAAGGCCAGAACCGAAAAAATGAGGGACGCAGAATATTTCTGGGGAATAGGATACATTACAGTAATCCTGTTTGCAATCATACAGAATGGTGCTTTTCAGCATGATTTCATAGATTTTTTTAGGATTCCATTCACATGGTATGTTCGATTTTGTGAATGGTTGGTATATCCGACTTATGATAATGGGTTCAATCAGAAAATAGCTTATACGGGGGGAGAAGCCTGGGTTATCAGGATTTTGGCAATCGTAGCTATAATTTTTATATTGGCAATTATGATAGTAATGATTGTAGAAGCAATAAAACGATACAAAAAAAGGTGGAACGAAATTTCACAAATGTTTTTGATAGGAAGCCTTTCAGGGATAGCAGTGCTTGGAGATGTAATCAGAGGGTATCTACCTGTGAATTTGATCCTGTTATTTGTGTTTATCAATATGGGAATCAATTGGATCCATGATACTAAATAGACAAGGGTCTGAACAGCAAAGAATGCCATTCAGCCTAAAAATTAAAAAATGCAGTAAAAATCCCGAAAAGAAGTAAATCTCTTCTAAAGAAGAAGCTGGCTCTGCACTTTATATGTCTGGCTCATTTGCTTAACACCATTTTTAGTTGTATTACATCTATCTTTATTTCTTTCTTACACTTCGGACAGTACAGCGGAAACTTTACGAGAACAGTATCGTCATATACTTTTGTTCTCGTTTTTCCTCCGCAAATCGGGCAATGGATCCAAAGAGAGTTTTTTCGATTGGCATTCACTCTTTACACCTCCAATAATGGCATAGCTCCGCGTTGATCGTCCGGCTTTTGCCTATTTATAAGTATATCCTAAAAGAGCCAATGGACTACAATTTCTCATAGTTCATCGGCTCTGTGACTGTGTGTCAGGCTCTTTGATAACTATTTTTTCTTATTGTTCTTCCATGTTTTGTATATAACATTGGAAACAGGAAGTAAAACACATATAGCTACAAACCAATCTGGAAAATGTGGCATAATCTCAATCCTCCTTATCTTATACAAGATTGAATATAGCCGCTGCAATGCAGATAGCAGCAACAATAAGTGATACAATAATTCGTAAAATAGAAAAACTATACAATTTTTCCGGATTTTGCGTGTCATAACGCACGGTAACGGTAGTTCCAATCTGTGACGCCATTGGTACTTGTATGCAGTTTTGGGACTGATACGTTCTTCCATTCACTTTATACGAAACGGTCGCCCATTTTGAATTACGAAATTTTGAGTTTTCTGGATTTATTGTTTTGAAAGAAATAATCGTACCGACGGTTTCTGCCGTTTTGTTTCCTTTTAAAAAAAATTGAATACAGTTTATCAATCCGAAACACAATGCTATCGCAGCAATGACATAAAGAAAAATAGTATCTCTATCCATAGTCCCACCTTTCTTTATCACGCCAAGTCTGCTTTATCGTAAATCTTTATAGACAAAGATGCTGATATTGCTAAAATCGCAAAACCAATAAGGACAATACCGCCATAAACAAGGTATGGTGAAAACATAGAGAGGAAGTTCAAGTTTAGATTTCCCGCTCTCATAAGCAGTGGCAGAATAAATGGCGAAGCCATAATAATCACCCCAAAGGCAAACTTTGTTTTTTCATATCCAAACTTATACTGTATTGGCAAATAAATACCAATAAAAACAGATACTATAAGAAACATAAATGCAAACAGCTTGATATCTGATGTTCCTAATCCGGGCATAAATAAGGTTTCAAGTTCAAAAACGATACAACAGATTGCATATATAGCCATGCAAAAAATGTATTTTGATGAAACTATCGCTTTCCGTGAAAATGGTGTGGCACATAGTAATGTCGTAGCTTTTGGAAATTGATACTCTTTTAGGGATACATATTGCAACAGCATGAAAACGCCAAAAATGACAGAAAGAATAAATCCAAAAACTCCCGTAAACTCCGGTGTCCGCCAACGCATGACAGGTGGGATAAGCGCAATAACTACAAGCATAATCAGCACATATTTTTTTACAATCAGAAAATCCTTTTTTAGTAGGGCGAACAACATCATTTTTCACCTCCGATATTTCCAAGCATAATATCTTCAATCGTCGGACGCTCAACCATAATGTTGGGAATATAAGACCGTACTTCGGAAATTTGCTTTGTAATTCCTGTAAATCCAAAATCAGTTTCCGATATAGATAAAAAGAGCTTGCGAGTATCAGTTGTTAAAGCTCCACTATCACCTTTGACAATCCGATATGTGTCAAGCAAGGTATCCTTTTCCTCTCGAAAGACGATACGCCCGTTATCAATCATAATGAGCATATCGGCAATCTTATCAAGGTCAGAGGTGATATGTGTCGAAAAGAAAACACCTTTTCCGCCATTTTCCATGTACTCAGTTAAGATTTTCAAAAGCTGCCCCCTAACTAAAGGATCAAGGCCGCTTGTCGGCTCATCCATAATTAAAAGTTCTGCATTATGAGAAAGAGCTAAAGCAAGAGCATACTTCATTCTCATACCTTTGGAAAGGTTATTGATTTTTTGCTTCGGGTCAAGCGAAAACATATCCATGTACCGCTTAAAATCCTGTTCAGACCATGAAGTGTACGCAGACGAAATAATTCCTTTCATTTCACTTAGCGAAAGTTCTTCGTAAAATCCCCCGCCGTCTAAAACTATACCAATACGGTCTTTGATTTCTCTTTCATTCTTATCCATGTCAAGACCGAAAAACTGAATTTTGCCGGATAGCTTGTTCGTCAGACCTAAAAGCGTCCGCAGCGTTGTTGTTTTACCTGCTCCATTGACACCAATAAAACCTGTGATACACCCCTCTGGCAAAGAGAATGTCACATCTTTCAAAGAAAAATCGCCATACGACTTATTTAAACCGCTGACTGTCAAAATATCGTTCATTTCAATCCTCCTCGTAAAGAATATCCATCATGGAATTAAGTTCTTCCTTACTGATTTTCAGTGATTTTGCTGTTTGTATCATATCCGCCATTTTTTGTTCTACAAGCCGTCGTTTGGAGTCACGGAGTAATTCAAGATTGCTTGTAGATACAAATGTCCCAATTCCTACTTGACTTACAATAAATCCCTCCTGTTCTAACTCCTCATATACCCGTCGAATTGTTAAGACGCTCACTTTCAAATCATTAGCAAAAGCCCGAATAGAGGGAAGTGCGTCCCCTTCAACCAATTCTTCTTTTAATATGGCGTCCTTAATCTGGTCTTTTATCTGTTGGTATAAGGGAGTGTCAGAAGTATTTGAAATTAGTATTTTCACAAATCCCCTCGCCCCTTTCTTTTAGTGTGATGTAAGTACATACACATTATAAACAACAGGCACATTATTGTCAATATAATACTGAAAACAAACAGATAGAGAGGAATTACAGGGTTTTTCTTTACTCTCTTTTGGCAAAAAGGGGCTTCCCGTTGTAATAGATAACAAGGGATAAAACTTTCATAGCAAGCATAGGAAGCGAGTACCCACTTCCGTATTTTGCCCTGTAAAATTGCTTGTTGGGAAATGTCCCAAACCCTCATATGAAGGGAGCGCTTGGATAAAATTAAATATACAGTGGATAAAAGTATTATATGGAATTGCATTGATACTTATTGGTATAATATTGGCTGCCCGGCATTTTATTGTGGCTGGAAATGGTATCGGATATTTCATTTCTGGCATATGTTAATTTTGAGGGTATTGCTAATTT